>Ga0247757_10000342_pt1 | contig 39606 bp, 30 predicted proteins | sample UWRJL126311R4_FD_180929 | JGI IMG/M metagenome (GOLD analysis project Ga0247757, IMG submission 180929) | Plant litter microbial communities from Arlington Agricultural Research Station in Wisconsin, United States - UWRJ-L126-311R-4 | ecosystem: Environmental > Terrestrial > Plant litter >... | reverse complement strand
AGGGTATAACTAAGTACTTATAGTAGTTATACTATATTTTAAATATAGTTTTCTATTTATCACCCTTTCTAATATATAACCTATAATAGGCCTTATAAAGGTCTAACTTTATAAAGATACTAGCTCCTAAAAGGCGGTCTAATATCTTACTAATAAGTAGTAGGGAGTAACGATTCTTTATAATAACTTAGTTAAGGCTATAATAGTTAATATATAAGTATATTATACTATTAACTTTAGGTATAAAGAGTATAGGTACCCCTATAGAGGATTTACTTAAATATATCTAGCCCTTCTCTTATACTAAATTAAGGTATTTATATAGAACTTCTAGTTCTTATCTTAATAGGTTATAGATTAGAAGGTTAAGTAGTTACTTACTATCTTCTAGATCTATAGTATAATTATATTCTAAATTTTATACTATTTAAGATAACCTTATACTACTAAAGATATCTTTAAACCCTATATACTAGTCTAAGATACTATCTAGGTCCTTAGCTAGGGTTTCTTTAGAAATATTTTATTTAAATACCTAAGCTAGTATAGCTTACTATAGTAGACTATTATCTACTTAAGCTATTATATATTAGACTACCTCTTAAGAAAGCTAACTTAACTTAAGTATATCTTAAATATACTTTATAAAGTAGTTCTATAAGGAGAATATATACTCTTTAAACTAGTCTAACTATAGAGAGGTCTTATTATAGTTAGGGAGCCCTTAGGAAGCCTATAGGGCTCTACCTAGTATCTAGTTTATAAATTAATAATAAATTTAGAGTATTTTAGAGTATAGTATATATACTAGTTTATCCTCCCCCCTATTTTAAATAAAGGAGTTCTTATCTACTATTTTAATATAGCTATCTACTAGGGTAGTAAATTAGTTAGGGTTATATTAAATTCAGGTTTAATATAAGTAGACTTAACCTAAACCTAACCCCTACCTATATTAGTAATTTTTTATATAAATAGGGGTTAGGTTATATAGACCTAGGTTAACTTAGGTCTTACTAATATTATACTATATTATATATTATTATATAATTAAAACTATAATAAATCGCTATAATAATTCGATATAGCTATATATATATTATATAACCTAGTATATAAGTTACGTAATCTAGTATATAATACGTAACCTAGAAGATACCCTAAACCTAACCTAACCTAATATATAGACGACCCGAACCTAACCCCTACCTAATATATAGATAACCTCGACTATACCCTAACCTAATATATAGATAACCCCGACTATACCCCGACCTATAGCCTGTATATTTCGAACCTAACCTAACCTACTAGTAGGTACCCCGAACCTATTTACCAGCCTAAATAAGATAGTAAGTTAGGGATATTTAAATTAAATACTAAGAAGGAAGTAGGTAAAGAAGAAGAATTATAAAATTTAGGGATAAGCCTCTTTTAGAGGGGGGTAATATAATAGACTACTTTATTATATAATTAGATCTTTTACTTATAGTAGAACCCTAGCCCTAGTAAGATATTAGTATATTAATAAGTTTAAATACTATATAATCTTATTAAATCTTTATACCTATTCTCTTCTTTATCTTAGTATAGTTAAAATAAAGTTAACCTACCTTATCTATTTTTAATATAGGAGCCTATACCTATCCTTATATAAACCTCTACTAAAATAAGTTAAACTAGAAAAGAAATTAATTAAAATTAATAATAACTTTAAATAGCTAATAGAAGAAGTTTTTAATAGTTATATCTATAGAGGTCGACTATAGTATAAGGTTTTTTAGATAATTTATAACTCTAATCTAACTTAGTATAATATTTAAAGCTTTATTAGAGCCCTTTATAAAATTTAAAACTATTATAAAGTCTAGGGTAGTAAATTAGTTAGGGTTATATTAGGTTTAGGTCTAATATAAGTAGATCTAACCTAAATCTAACCCCTATCTATACTAGTAATCCTTCGCGTAGATAGGGGTTAGATTTAGGTTATCTATATATTAGGTAAGGGTTAGGTCGTATAGACCTAGGTTAATTTAGGTCTTACTAATATTACGCTATATTATATATTATTATATAATTAAGACTATAATAAATCGCTATAATAATTCGATATAGCTATATATATATATTACGTAACCTAGTATATAAGTTACGTAATCTAGTATATAATACGCAACCTAGAAGATACCCTAAACCTAATCTAACCTAATGTATAGATAACCTAAACCTAACCCCTACTTAATATATAGATAACCCTAACTATACCCTAACTTAACGTATAGATAACCCCGACTATACCCTAACCTATAGCCTATATATTTCGAACCCAACCTAACCTACTAGCGGGTACCTTAAACCTATTTACCAGCCTAATAAAGCCTATTTAGAGAAATTTAGTCTACTAGTATAACTTATAGCCTAGCTAAAAGCTTATAAAGAAGATAAGAACCTAATAGTAATAGATAAAGATAATAAAATAATAAGTTAAAAGTATTTAAATTAAATACTAAGAAGGAAGTAAGTAAGAAAGAAGGAATATAAGACTTAAAGATAAGCCTCTCTTAGAGGGGGGTAATATAATAGAGCTATACTACCTATTATATAATTACGAGGTTTATTATAGAGGATTATTATATATTCCAATATTCCCCTAGCTCTGATAATATATCGGACCCGGCAGAACCTCGGCGGTCAAACTATTTCTGATACTATATAGTCTCTCTGAACCTTTGTACCTATTCTCTCCTCATCTTAGTGTAGCTGAAATAGAGCTAACCTACCTTATCATCTCTATACCGATACAGGAGCCTGTGCCCGTCCTTATAAATACTCGAAAAAGCTGACGAAGGTGTGATAGCGTAAAACATTCCAATATACCTAATTTTATATATACAGAGTTGCCTATATCGATGACGACCGAGCTAACTGAATCGTATAAGCACATATTAAGGCCAAGGGTTAACACTAGAGCCAATAAGGTACATATATATTCCATATATTTGCTGCCCTCTTCTATCTACCAAGATAAAACTAAATCCTTCTTTATGTCTGTCGTGATAACTAACAACCAATCGTCCTCAATCTTGGTTCCATTTTATTTAAGATTTTCGCCTTTCTGCCCCGCCGTCTACGCTTTTCACAACGTCTTCAAATAATGGGCTGAATTCATGATAATATTCGTCCTTAGCCTTCACATCGGTCAAGAACAGCCAATCAGCTGCATCTTCTACCTGTTCGACTATAAAATCCAACACCCTTTTGCTAAGGTCTGGTAGTGAGTGCAATATGATGGCGAGTTTTGACCGGTTAAGCGCATGCGCTTGGAGAGCGTTGAAATTCTCGCGATCGAGCCACTTATCGAATGTTTCCTCGAACACAACTGTTATGTCTGAGAGATTGACATAAGACTGCTGGGTGAAGTTGCGCGCCCCCAAGAGGTTGGGGGCGATGAGGCCCGGGTTGTGTGCTAGGATCATTAGCTTTGCTATGCACATGCAGTCGATTCTGTGGGACGTCAACTTGCCGACAAATTTATCCCGGAATCGTGTCCCATTTTTTACCGCTTGGCTCGCTCTGCTCAAGTATGTATATTTATCCTTTTCGTACGTGCTCGGTGTCTCATCAAAGAAGATGCCATCGACTCTCAATCTTGAATTTTGCGAAACTTTTGGCCAATTCGCATACGTATCGATTTCTTTCAGCACGTCGCTAATGATCTTCTGTGTGTAGTTTGTGGCAACATATCCAAGTGTTCTTATATTATCGTACCGTGTCAGTTCCGGTATTATAGCAGTGTAATAAGAATCAGGAAGGGCATCGATGCAAGGGCCCGAGCAGGGGTTGATGACGACAGTAAACTCCACATCAGGGTGCGCTTTTGCTCTACAATCTGTTACTTCATGGTATTACCAGCAGGTGCGAAAGATGTCGGACTTACGCAGAGAACAGTGGATCCCATGCGCCTGCCCATGGATAGATGTAAAGCGGAAGTAATATCGACATTTGGCCACTGCAGTTCAATTTCTCGTTTCGAAAGTCGAATCCAAACGACACAACACAATTCTCCAGGTACGAGTCGCGAAGGGCAGCAGGCTCCAGCGGACTACATATCCAGTGGCGGCCTCCCTGTGGGTTCGGATTGATGCATGGCACGACGCACACCTACTATCGCCCTTGGTTCCACAAATGAATCGTCTGCAGAAGGCCGCGTGGATGCATGTACGACACTGACGCTTTACTATGATTAGCCGGGGCAACGGATGTCATATATAGTAAAATCATATACAGGTACCGAATACGATATTGGCAAGTCAGGGGTTAGTGATTAGCCGGTGTGGCGTGCATTCTTAGTAGACGTCACCAAATCGATACATGGCCTTAGCGATGCTGCATATTTTCAACCGCCCGAATCAGGAATGCGCAAACACCACGTCCTCCTCATCCCCTTTATTCCTATGGTAGCTTACGTTGTGGAAGCATGCGATGATTAGAAAGCCATGTCGGAATGGTCATGCCATATTGAGTATCACGCTTATACGGCGCAATGGTATAATTCCCTCTAGAGCTAGCTTATCTTGTTACTAATAAGCAATTAAGCCATGAAGTAGAACTCAGGAGCATGAGTACTAAAAGTCTTGAATGGCATATGGGTGAAAACCACTGCCCTAATCTCAGGCAGTATAACCGAACCTTTTCTTCAATGCCTACAGCTGTGACCTTAGCTCCCCGCTCTGTCTTCTCATAGATGACTCGTCATCCATTTCAGCCTTAGCCTCGGCCCACCTCCGCTCAACGTCCGGTTCGCACTGATACGTAAGCAGCCATTTACCGCAACCATGCCAACGCCAGGGGAATGGATCAGAGCCATCTTGCAGCCCGTTTGCCGTTAGCTCTTCTTTGGTTCCTGGACCCCTATTGTTGAACATAGAGAAGGCGCGGAGAAGCCGGTCGCGCTCTGCTTGCTCTGGTCCGTCATGCACATGGTAGAGATGTTGCTGCATGTTTCCACGTGCAACAACGCGTTCAGTGCGGTCGCGCCGACATCGCTCATACACCTCGAGTGCTTTTTTCTTCTCAGTGTCGTTCTTGGTGTTCAGACGAGCGAGACACAGGCCCAAGACATGGCCGTCTTCTAGAGACATACCGGCTCCAGAGGCAAGGTATGGGAGGGTGGCATGTGCAGCATCACCTAGGATAGTGAAGGCACCGCTCTCGTGCGACCACGTGGGGTTGAGGTTCGGACGGATACAGAGACGCCATTTGTAGACAGACTGGCAGAGAGTAAGAAGCTTGGAAATTCGGGGGTCCCAATCTTTGAAGAGAGCGCACATTTCTTCAACGTTGCCTTTAACCGTGTTTGCGCCAGCAGGCATGTCGTCCGGCACGAGAAGAACCATGTTGAAGAGCTTTCCACCGCGGAGGACGTAATTCACTAAGGCATGTGAGCTGTGATGCTAGGGAGAGCAGTGCATGTGGCATACCAGCATGGGCATCAGGCCCCATCCAGTAGTTAACCTGTGGGTCTTCGATAAATGGCTTGAGTTCAGGATCCTTCACCATGTCTTCGGTGTTAAGGAGCAATCGATATGCCAAGTCGCCTGTCAACACAGGAGGGTCCTTTCTTCCCAAGAGAATTTCCCGACATCTGCTGTTGATGCCGTCCGCGCCTATGATCAAGTCCGCCTTCCTCTTCCGACCATCCTCCAGGACCGCAACTGCAATCGTCCGATCTGCAGACAGATACTCGTACTCGATTTCCTCGACCCTTGAGCTGGTCTCGAGCGTAGCGCCGAGCTCTTTTGCCCTATTCAGCAGCTCCATGTGCAGGTTTGCGCGATGAAAATCCCAGAAGGGCGTGCCCAGCTCGTCGGCATACTCATGGAAGTTCATATGAGAGATGCGACGGCCTTTCCAATGGATGTAGTTGCAGCGCTTGGGTCGCGTTGCATGCTGGGCGAGGGCCTCTTCCATGCCCCATGCGAAAAGCACGCGTGCCGAGTTTGGCAGCACCTGTATGCCTGCGCCTACTTCAGCAATCTCGGCTGCAGCCTCCAGGATGTGGACGTTGTGGCCAGCCAGGAGGATGGAGATGGCGGCTCCCAAGCCGCCAAGGCCGGCCCCAACGATTACGACCTAGACTGTTCAGCTCTGGATGCACGCGAAGGGGACCACGCAAAGAGGCCGTACATCGAGCTTGCTCGCGGCGTCTCTGCATTGCTGCCGGATGACCGACGGCTTCGGGCGAGGCATGACGTCAGCCCGGGACGTGGACGACTGCGCGCTCGAGGCGAGTAAGGAGTGTGACGGGAATGAGCACTTGGGGAGAGGTTGCAATGCGTTCACAATGGGCAAGGCACAAGGAGATTCCGCACGTGTTCCGAAAGCGAGGGCCTGCGCAGGCCCACCTATCCGCAGATTTGTATTCTCGTCAAGCGGAATGCGAGAAAATGGGGAGGGCGCCAGGGCGCACAGGGCGCATCGTGCATGAGGGGGGAAGCCGAGGATGTAGAGTGGGGGTGGGGGAACGACAGTGGAGGTCCAGCAGAAAGGAAGCACGAAGAAACAGATGAGATCAATACCATCAATGATTGCTGCTCGGCGTGAAGCCGTCTGGATACGCCTAGAACCCCGGGTTGTATGCCTCGCCCGACGCCTGCTTCTTGAGAATCTCTCCTGGCGGTGCAGGCATCTTCGCGCCTTCGGGCACCTTGTTGCGCGCCTTGAAGTCGTCGCACATTTGCTCCATCGTGACCCACTCAACTCCTTCGTGTTTATTGATGTGCTCGATGATTCTGGTTCCATCAGCACAGCTCCCCGTTTTGCTCCACCGTCACTCACCTCTCGTGCATGAGAATGACATGCGGTCTCCCCGACACGTCGGGGTGGATGGTCATAGGGAATACAAAATCGTCGTACTCTCTGTAGAAGTAGTCAAAATGGTCCATCCAGATGGCTTCGACATCCCGCGGATTCACCCAGCCGTGGCTGTTGGCCGCCTTCTTCATGAACATCATGGGCGGCAAATCATCAATGTACCAGCTGCCCGGTATCTCCACAAGCCCTGTCTCCTCGCCTCTCACCAGCGGCTTCATCCATTCTTCAGCCTTCTTCGAGTAATCTATCTTAGTCCATGTGTCCCCCGTGCGCAACCAGTAGCATTTGTGATCCTCGTGAGACATGCTATGGTCATATTCAATCCCATAGCTCAGCAGCAGTTCGCAGCCTTCCTTACTTGTCTCCCACCAAGGTGTGACGCTCCCACGTGGAGGCTTACCGCAGAACTTGGTGAGCTGCTTATATGTCTTGTCTAGGACGTCGCGCTGCTGCTCAAACGTCATGTCCGTGGGATTCTCGTGGGAATAGCCGTGCAACCCGATTTCGTGGCCTGCATCACGGACCGTCGCGCAGTCCTCCGGGAAAGTGTCGAGCGTGTGGCCGGGGATGAACCACGTTGCTTTGATATTGTACTTGTCAAAGAGCCTTAGGAGTCGTCTCGTTCCTTCGGTTCCGGCCCAGAGACCTGCCGTTCGTGAGTACATGCCCGTAGCAGGCCTGATGGTCATCTCAAGGCCCACCTCTGCTGATGTCGCTCGTCGAGTCTTCGCCGCCATATGAGCCCAACCAACCCGCAACAGCATCAATGTCGACACCATAACATACAAGCACGCGCTTCTTACCCATGCTGAATGTGTATACGCGATTCGATCCAACGTGCCTTGCGACGGATGAAGGTGTCAACAAGCAAACCAAGGGAGTTTGGAGGGGTAAACAGAACTACCCCTCTTTAGAGCTCTCTTAGACTTTCCTAGAACCGAAGATAGACAGGCGCTACATGTTCCAGGGCAGCGCTTAATTGCAACGAGCGCCTTCAAAGTGGGGGCATCGCACGCCTGTGAACCCCTGTGTACACAGCCACCAGGGAACGCCCAGCGGCCTGGAGCTTACGCGATACGAACAAAGTTTGAAGATACTGAAGCAACGTTGATTTTCCAGAGCTACCCCTCATTTATCCTTAGATCTTTTACAGGGCGGTTGAGTTTGACTGTTTTCCAGTGTATCTATATGAAAGGGGCCGTGAGTGCCCGCAAGCACCATGTCCACCACTTTGGCTGCTCCCAGCACCTTCTCCTCCTCCAACCGTCGCGCAACAACCTGCACACCAATCGACATACCGTCCATGGAATCCAAGTCGTAATTGTTCCAATTCCACTCGTCAAGCTGATTTCTGGTTTCATATGCCGCCATGCATTCCACAGATCCGCCGTCGAGTTCCTTGGAGACACTACCGGCCGGCAATATCACTGATGGATAGTCTACAAAATTAAACACTTTGGTATAGCCCACCCATCGACATTTCCTGTGTGGAACGGCTGAATGCGGCATGACAGGGCAGAGCAGGATGTCAATCGGTCTTCCACATTGGGACCTAGTAGAGTTCCATAAATCCAGAAAACGCTTCTGTGCCGCAACTTTCCGCTTGTTGAGTTGCCAGTAAGCGTAGACTGAGATGGGCTTCCCTCTGTTTATAAGCCCCTCTACATGGGGAATAAACGGCTCTCCTCCAGCTTCGACATCACGCCGGATGTCCTCGCCGCCATCGGCAGTATAGTATTGGTCCTTTTCCGTATTTAGCAAGCTAAGCTGCACGAATCTAAAAGGGTCTGCATACCATTATGTCAATGCACTCTTGGTGTAGCGCGCCAGGCCTCCAAGAAACCAATTTATGACCCGCCTGTACAAGCTTAGAAGCCACCTCGTCCAATACGCGGGCGACTGGGGGATGAGGCTTCACTACACCATCGTCCTTCATGACCGCAATGATCAACGGACGCGATTGAATGTGGTTGAATATTTCGTTTCGCCAACTGAGAGGACAACACTTGGGGTCTTCATCCCATGGGTTACTTTCAATCACGGCCCGAGTAACATAAATTAGTGAATCGATATTGCGGCCCATAGGACCTATCACGGATGGCACATGCTCCTGGCCCTCCGTCGAGACTGAAACGCCGTGGTAAGGCAAACGAGTGCTCTATTAAAGTTATCAGCACGGTGCGCACTAGGCAAAAGCTAGACCCACGCTTGGTTTGAGGCCGTACAGGCCGAGCATATGCGAGGGAATCCGAATACTCCCGCCGATGTCAGTACCCCATCCAATGACAGAGCCATGCAAGGCTAGGAGGGTGCCTTCTCCACCAGTCGAACCACCAGGGGTGAAATGGGCATTTTTTGGATGCACGGTGAGGCCCCATAAAGGATTCTCAGTTTCACACCACTGCAGTAATTTGCTCTCAGCAAGGCTAATAACAAGCAAGAGGATAATCCTCACCATGATGCTCTGGGGAAGGTTAGTTTTGGCTATGATGACTGCTCCCATCCGTCTCAAAAGCGCGACCAAAACGCAATCTTGAGCAGCTGGCTTGAAGGCCCGTCCGACGTATCCTAAGGTGCTATCGTGGCCCTTCACATCAAATTGATCCTTTAGGGTCATGGGGACCCCATGCAGTGGGCCCATAAGACGACCATGCCGGGCCACAAAGCGGTCTAATTCCTGTGCCTGCTCCAAGGCCTCGTCGAATAAGATTTCCGTAAGGCTGAAAGGTTTTTAGTAGCAGCTTTCCAGGCGTGACCTGTGAATTCGTACCAATTTGTCTATGCAAGTCAGCAATGGAGAATCAGGGGCTGGGGCAAGGACCAGGGGGTTTACCCGATGGTGAGCGGCTATGGCTCTGAGAGGGTGGCGTGAGCATGACACGACAAGACAAGACAATACGAGTGCTGCCTCACCGTTGGATGTAGCCCCTACACAGAGCAGTAGCGGTCGAGGTCCTAGTAGAGAGAGCTTCGAGGATGTTTTTAATGCCGTCCAAGCTGGTGGCTGGTGGTGAAGCTGCATCGTCGGCTTCGTTCGGAGATGCGTCGACGAAACACTTGATGGCGCTGTCGCGGAGCTGGCGCTTTCTGGACACGATCTCGCGCCAATCCATCGTATGTGTTGTCTGGCACGACCAGAAGGCATGTTGCACACACTTATCGGCCTGATGCTGGCTCGGGGAGTGGGGTGGCAATGGCATGTAGACGCTTGGGCCACAGAACTTGGAGTGTCATGGTGGAAAGTGGAAGCCCCATGCCCCTCATGCCTCGTTGCTCTTCAAGCCTAGGGCGAAGAGAAAGCTTCCTTCTTTTCGATCACCTCATCATCCATACAGTTGATTGTTGCAAGCCCACAGTCCGCGTCTGGATCGATCCGCAATGGTCCGTGATGTAACGCACCGCACGATTGAAAAATGGGCGGAGATTCGCTCTACCCAAAGGTCCATCCCTCCCTCATCCCACTCTTACCGCGCCCCGGGCTCGCCATGCCCCAATAGCCTTATAGCATGGCTCCGTCGTCGTGGCTCTTCATGAAGCGCACAAAATCTACACCCCCTGCAAACAGCCCGCCGCTGCACCATTCCAAGGCCGTCAAGATGGCTTCAAGCCTGGCCTCCGACTCGGTCCCGTCCACGTCCAGCAGCTTTGAGAAGAGCTCTGCGCCCGCGAGCGTCTCCAACGGATGGAGTACCGGCTACGAGACCTTCTTGAGCGATGTGCTCGTCGTCGGCGCAGGACCTGCCGGCCTAATGCTGGCAGACAATCTTGTGCGATTTGGCATCCGCACACAGATTGTAGATAATCGCCCCGACCGTACCTCGACGGGCCGTGCCGATGGCTTGCAGCCCAAGACCATCGAAACATTGCGCCAGATGCGCATCGCCGAGCCACTGCTTCGCAAAGGCGTCAAGATCTATGACATTGCCTTCTGGAAGTCAACACCACAACAATCCATGCATCGCACCGGCCGTGAGGTCCACTACCCGCCCGTCGTCGACCTGCTGGACCCTTACATACTGCTTGTGCACCAAGGCATGGTGGAAGCCATCTTTGAGGATGACTTAAAAGGACGTGGCGTCGACGTGTTGCGCAACACCGCTTTCAACGACTTCGAGTACACCCCCGAGCGTGTGCGACCTCTGACAGTGCACTGCAAGCAGAATGTGCTGCATACGAGAAGGAGGTTTGGCACGCGATATATCGTGGGTTGCGATGGCGCCCATTCACAGGTTCGCAAGAGTATCCCAGGCACTACCCCCATAGGTGCATCGTCGGACGCCGTGTGGGGTGTAATCGATGGCGTGCTTGACACCGACTTTCCCGACATATGGAGCAAGGTCGTCGTGCATTCTGAAGAGCTGGGTTCGGTTTTGATGATTCCCCGTGAACGCAACATGACGCGTCTCTATATCGAACTGAAACCCGACTCCGAGGAGTCTACTCAAAAGGAACGCCACACCCAGGAGTTTGTCCAGAAGCGCGCCCAAGAAATCATGCGGCCATACCGGCTCGAGTGGAGGAATGTCGAATGGTTCGGCCGCTACCAGATTGGCCAGCGCATTGCAGCCCGCTTTACAGACGACAAGTGCCGCGTCTTTATTGCTGGAGATGCCAGCCATACACACTCGCCAAAGGCCGCCCAGGGCATGAACACGTCCATGCATGACTCGTGGAACCTTGCATGGAAGTTGAACTTTGCCATTCGCAACCTGGCGAAGCCCTCCCTGATTGAGACATATGAGCAAGAACGGAAAAAGATTGCTCAAGACCTCATCGACTTCGATTACGAGCACGCTAATGCCTTTGCCGCTGGCGATCCCAAGGCTCTCGCAAACAATTTCAACAAGAATGTTGCTTTCATCTCAGGTTATGGCGTGAGCTATGATCTAAATGTACTCAACGTGCAGTCCAAAGGCTATAACCGAGGTTTTCTCATCCCTGGCTACCTCCTTCCTCCTGCCAAAGTCACACGCTTTATCGACGCCAACCCAGTGGATATCCAGACCGATATCCCAGCCTTAGGCCAATTCCGCATCTACCTTTTCACAAGGAATGTACATGAATCTATGCCATTCTTGGAAACTGTGTGCAAAGCACATTGGTCGAATTCGTCCTACGTCGGTCGAATCACTAAGGCTGGCAATGCGTCGTACACTACGCAGCCACCTCTGGCCGCCCCGCACGATCAGTTTGTGTGCCCAGAGAGATACACGCCTGTTAGCGGCGTCTTTACTTATGCGCTGGTAACAGACATGAACCGCCACGACGTCGAGCTATCGCACTTGCCACGCATTATCCAGGATTCGCAATGGACCTTTTACCTAGATGACATCCCGCACAAGGACACACGTGGTCAGAGGTGCATGGACAAATGGCTGGGCGGTCTCTCAGATTCAGAAGTAGTCATTGCGAATGTGCGCCCGGACGGCTACGTGGGCACTGTTCAGCGCTGGGAAGACGGCAGTCATGAAAGTGGTCTGAGTGCCGTCCAGTGGTTAGACGACTACTATTCACAGTTTCTGAAGGATTTCTGAGCCGCAATCGAGCCCAAGATTTACAGGACTCATCGCATGAGATCAGCGTCTGCGGGGCATCAATGGCTCGTGATAGTTGTCTACCAAAACCAGCCAGAGCTGAATTTAATGTGTCCACGATCTACAGTAATATTTTATATATCTCATAATCCGGGCGGCCAAGCAAACAGATGTCCTCTATAGTGTCCATGACTGATTTCATAGACTTAGTAAGGACAGCAGTGCGACCGGCCTGTGGGCACAGCGATGGGGTACAGTTCGCTTTGACAACCGTATAAGGTTTATCCACGGAGTGTCGAAATGTCAGTTACCGATACGGACCACAGATCCCCTGGCCGAGTGCCTATCTCAGAACTCGGTACACCAAGCTCTACACGGTCAGCCCATCTACACGTTTCCACTCCACATTTCCGCTTCTAGTTTCCCACTCTTATTTTATCCTACTCCCCCCGACAGTGTCGGATATACACTTTTGCTCTCAGGGTCTCCGAGTTTGAACATTGGCTGAAAGTCATTGTTCGCTAGGAAAGCTACGCCAAATATGCAAGCGAGGCAGATCATGGAGGGTTGAACTCTATCGATTGATGGGAGTTGCAGTTAAAGGTAGTATAAGTTGGTGTCTGTTTAAAGAGGACGAGACACGAGCATTCGCTTGTCGTGACACGGCAGAGTTGTAACAGCCTCGTTATGCGTGTCTCAGTTCATGCGTCATGATTAATTAAAACTTCTACAGTTCGTAAACTGGTTCTCTATCTTTTACCGTTTCTGTCATCGATATATATATCTTTAATTCAGTTGATGGGAATAACTTAGTCATTGTGAAAATGGATGGCATGGAAAAGATCTTAGAATTGCTGGAGAACAGTACTCGCTGTTGATCTTATTGTTCTATGTTCCTAATGGCTTAATGTGGTGATTTTAGAGCGTGGGATGGGAGCAATGGGGACGATAACAGCTGGATAAGCGATTGTTTTGGAGTTATATGAAAGTCAGGAATCTGCAGCACGTAGGGGCTGGTATACAAGTCGGCGACGAAGAGGCGAGGAAGGCGTTAGGGAGGCAGAAGAGTTGCCATTCGTGACTGACCACTGCGGCCTGATGAGCGAGTTTTCCATTGACGGCGCTTTTTTAGCCAAAAGCAAGTGAAGTGGGAACAGTTATGCCTTCGTAGTGTCATAAATAGTGTGACACATCGTCTACTAATGCAGAATCTAATCGCTAGGCATCTATGCTAGCCCTCGATTTCCTACAATAGCGCCGTAAATGCAAGCAGCGAGACAATCAAATCCTCGAACAGGGTTATGAGGCGGTAGCCTGCTCGTAAAAGGGATAGTCGACGTAGCCTTTGGAGGATGGATCCGCGCCATAGAAGGTGGTGCGATCGTAGGGGTTAAGCGGGAGACCTTCGGCCAGGCGTCTGGGCAGGTCTGGGTTAGCAATGAAGTGGCGGCCGAATATAATAATATCGGCGTCGTCAGCATCAAGCTTGGCCACAACGTTGTCACGGTTGAAGTTCCCGGCAGCTATGAAGCTGATGCCAGCCTTTGAGAGAATGTCGCGGAAGCGTGTGAGATTGTTGAATTTGGGCTTGACCGTCAGCTCAGCCTCGACTCCCTCGTTAAGATCGACAGTGTAAGAGGCGAGAGTATCCAGTTTGGTCTTCTCGTCAAGGACCTCATCGAAACGGGGCTCGACCCTGCAAGCGGTTCAATAAGCGGAAATCATAGTGGTAAAGGAACGGAGGCTTACATATGCACGTAGACCGGACGCTCTTCGACTGGAAGAGCGGCAATTTTTTTACATAAGTACTCCCAGTGCTCGTTAGGGTTGCTGTCCTTCGTGTCTTGAAAGTAGTTGTAGGGGGTCAGACGGATGCCCACGCGGTCGGCGCCAATAGTCCTGCAGCACTCTTGGATGACCTCAATGGGGAAGCGAGTACGGTTTTCTATGGAGCCGCCGTACTCATCGGTCCGGTTGTTGATGTTGTCGTGCAGGAACTGCTCGAGTAGGTAGCCGTTGGCGCCGTGGATCTCGATCCCGTCAAAGCCTGCCTCACGGGCGCGCTTCGCAGCGTGACCCCACTTCTTGGTGATATCGTGGATCTCGTCGACAGTCAAGGGCCGCGGGGGGTGGTCTTCGCACGAGACGCCGTCGAGCCACTGGCCAGACATGGGGATATTGCTCGAGCTGACCGTCTGCTGACCGGCACGAAAGGACGGCGGCGAGGCACGACCCGTGTGCCAGAGCTGCGAGAAGATGAAGCCGCCCTTCTCGTGGACGGCGTTGGTGACCTTTTTCCAGGCGGCTACCTGCGAGTCGGTGAAGCAGCCGGGGGCACCAGGGTAGTTGCCGGCGTACTGGAAGATGTCAGTGGCCTCGGTGAGCTGCAGGCCGCCTTTTGTGGCGCGCTGGCGGTAGTAGTCGACAACGAGGTCGTTGGGTACCGTGATGCCATCGCTCTCCTTAGTGGAGCGCATGCGCGTCAGGGGCGCCTGAGCGATGCGGTGCTCAAGTTGGAGAGGTCCCAGCTTGAAGGGGGTGAAGAGGCGCGTGTCCTTGAGCGGGCGAAAGCCTGGGGAGGTGTCTGCCGTGGGCATTGTGTGCTGGGGCATACCAAACGAGCGAGGTGGCAGTTCGAATCTCGGGGTCGTGTCGTCGTCATGCACAGGCAATAATGTAGTCGTAGCATGGGGCACAAAACCCGACCACTTCCACCCACTCCACCCTGCGAAAGTGGGGAGAGGAAGGAGCGGGCGGTGAACGTGGGGTGCAAGGCAGGTGCAGCGGACAGTGGGCAGCGAGTGGGCGGCGGCACGGGGCGGGGCAGGCACGCCGTCAAGCTTGAGCTCTCTCCAACCCCTACCGCAGCTGTGCCTTCCATGTCTTCTGCGTCTTCATCTATCCCATCGTCTCTTGTCCCTATCCAACTCGCTCCTCTGTGCTTCTTCACTTCTTTCTCCTTTCTCTATATGTATGCTCCGTAGACTTCTGTACAAGGTGAGCGAGTGTCCATCATCGCCCTCGGCTGTACTGTATCATGGCTCTGCCCTCACCGCCTACCACCGCCGCCGAGCCGCCCCAGACGCACTCTGCTGCCGACGCCCTGGCACCCCTCATCCGCACCACCTACACGTCGTCCGACATTCACTGCTATATAAACGGTCGTAAAACCACCATCGTCAATGCCAACCCGCATTGGACGCTGCTCGACTACATCCGTGCTCAGTCCAACCTCAAAGGCACCAAACTTGGCTGTGGTGAGGGAGGATGCGGCGCCTGCACCGTCGTCCTCCAGGTCGCCGACGCTCGAGGCTCCTCGAGAAGGGTCCGCCATCTGGCTGTCAACGCCTGCTTATTCCCCCTCGTGGGCGTCGATGGCAAGCATGTCATCACCGTCGAGGGCATTGGCTCCGTCGACAGACCCCATCCGCTGCAAGAACGCATCGCAAAGATGCACGGAAGTCAATGCGGCTTCTGCACCCCTGGTATCGTCATGAGCCTGTATGCCATGGTCCGCAATGCCTACGACCCCGCCACCAAAACCTTCTCCCTGAGTGAGCGGGACATTGAGATGGAAGGCCATCTCGATGGCAACCTGTGTCGGTGCACAGGCTATAAGCCCATTCTGAACGCCGCAAAGACCTTTATCCTCAAGGACCTCAACGGCCGACTGGCCGAGTCGTCGGAGGATTCCGAGCCTGCCGACAGGACACTGGAGAATGAGCCAGTCGACCTGATGGGGAATGGCTGCATTAAGCCATCCGAAGCCTCTTGTGGCCGGCCGGGCGGCTGCTGTCGCGACAACCCCTCCGACAACAGCTCAGATGAAGCCAAATCCCAGGCTTCAACCCCTCCAACCTCTGGCGATGAACATGCATCTGTAAAACTCGAGCCTGTCAAAGATCCTGCGCAAGATCCCGCTGTGAGTGGAGCCACCTACGTGAAACCACTAAAAAGCAAGGAGAGCATTGGATGTGCTCAAGAAACCAAAACCGTGACGTCACTTGAGACCCCTATAACCACAACTAAGAATGGCGCACTCTTTGTTCAGTTTCAGGAGTACGCTCCAGATACCGAGCTCATATTTCCATCGGCGCTCTGGAAGTACGATCCCCAGCCATTGTGCTACGGCAACGACAAGAAAATCTGGTTCAGGCCTACCAGTCTAGAGCAACTCCTGATACTAAAGGATGCATACCCCTCAGCCAAGCTGGTTGGCGGCGCAAGTGAGGTGCAAGTTGAAGTTCGCTTCAAGAACTCTGACTTTGCTGTGTCTGTTTATGTGTCCGACGTACCCGAGCTAAACTACACAAAGTTACCTCTAGAGGCCGAGCTGCGAACAGCAAAGGAGCTAGTCATCGCTGCTAACACGCCTCTGACCGAGCTCGAGTCTATCTGTAAAGAAGTGTATGCCAAACTCGGCAAACGTGCCATGGTGCTCGAAGCTTTACGTAAGCAGCTTCGCTATTTCGCTGGCCGTCAAATTCGTAACGTTGCCTCGCTTGCTGGTAACATTGCGACTGCTTCACCTATTTCAGACGCCAATCCTGTCCTGTTGGCCGCTGGTGCCACACTTGAGGCCACTAACAAGATACGAGGAACTTTTGATTTACCCATGACCCAGTTCTTTGTGGCATATAGAACCACGACCCTACCTTCAGATGCTGTGTTAAGCCGGATACGAATTCCATTACCCGCTCCTGGTGTAAGGGAGGTACTGAAAGCGTACAAGCAGGCGAAGAGGAAAGATGACGATATCGCCATTGTAACAGCTGCTTTTAGGGTCAGGCTCGACAAGCAAGGAATTGTAGAGCAAGTCTCGCTTGTGTATGGCGGAATGGCACCTACGACCAAGGAGTCAGCAATTACACAACAGGCTTTGCAGGGTAAACGTTGGTTCCACTCGGAGACTCTAGATATCGCTTTAGCAGCTCTCCTTGAAGACTACGATCTTGCCTACAGTGTTCCAGGTGGAATGGCCACATATCGCAGAACACTGACTCTCTCTCTCTTTTTCCGATTTTGGCATGAATCTGCTGCCGAACTCGGTCTTGGAAAGGTCGACGAAGATGTGATAGATGAGATTCACCGTACAATTTCGACGGGCTCTCGTGATGACGTTAACCCTTATGAACAGCGTGTGGTTGGAAAGCAAATAGCCCACCTTTCGGCACTCAAACAATGCACTGGTGAAGCAGAATACATCGACGATATGCCACACTTCGAGCAGGAGCTTTACGGTGGCTTGGTTCTTTCCTCCAAGGCGCATGCAAAACTCGTCAGCGTAGACTGGGAGCCCGCACTTACTATGCCAGGTGTCATTGGCTACATTGACAAGAATTGCCTGCACAAAGAAGCCAATGTTTGGGGATCCATCAAAAAGGACGAACCTTTCTTCGCTGATGGAGAAGTCCATCACCATGGCCAAGTCATTGGCATGGTATATGCGGAGACTGCACTACAGGCTCAAACTGCCGCTAAGGCTGTGAAGGTGGAATACGAGATTCTCCCTACCATTCTTACAATCGACCAAGCTATCGAAGCCAACAGCTTCTTTGCACATGGCAAGGTACTAAAGAAAGGACTCGCTTTGGAGGGCAAGATGGAGGAAGCTTTTGCGCTGTGTGACAGGATATTCGAAGGCCAAACGAGAATGGGTGGCCAGGAACATTTTTATCTTGAGACAAACACGGCCCTCGTGATTCCCTCTGGTGAAGATGGGTGCATGGAAGTGTGGTCATCTACACAGAATACCATGGAGACGCAAGAGTTTGTCTCCGCCGTTACCGGTGTTCCAAGCAACCGCATCAACGCACGGGTGAAACGTATGGGTGGTGGCTTCGGAGGTAAAGAATCTCGCAGTGTTCCGTTTGCCTGCTATCTTGCCATTGCAGCGAAGAAGGAGAAGCGGCCGATACGATTGATGTTGAACCGCGATGAAGATATGCTTCTCAGCGGTCAGAGGCATCCCGTACAAGCCCGTTGGAAGGTTGGTGTTTCCAAAGAAGGTAAATTGCTAGCTATGGACGCGGATGTGTACGACAACGCCGGATTTTCTCAAGACATGAGTGGTGCCGTCATGGACCGATGTCTCACCCACTTTGACAATTCGTACGAATGCCCAAACGTATTCCTACGAGGGCATATCTGTAAGACCAATATTCACAGCAATACGGCTTATCGTGGCTTCGGTGCTCCCCAAGGAATGTACTTTGCTGAAACTATCATGTATAACATTGCGGAAGGCCTAGGTTTGGATGTTGACGAGCTGCGTATGAAAAATCTGTACAAGATTGGTGCCCATACTCCTTTTCTACAGAAGATCGACGAGGATTGGCATGTTCCTCTATTACTAGAGCAGCTACGACGTTCAGCCGAGTATGAGAAGAGAAAGAAGGCGATTGAAGATTTCAATTCCAAAAACCGCTGGAAGAAACGAGGTATTTGTCTCGTGCCCACTAAATTCGGACTCAGCTTTGCCACTGCGCTGCACCTCAACCAGGCCAGTGCCTACGTCAAAATATATCACGATGGGAGCGTGCTACTCCACCACGGTGGAACAGAGATGGGACAGGGCCTATATACAAAGATGTGCCAGATTGCAGCACAGGAGCTTGGAACGCCGCTGGATGCTATCTTCACGCAAGATAGCTCAACTTATCAGATTGCGAACGCTTCACCAACAGCCGCATCCTCTGGATCGGATCTTAATGGGATGGCAGTCAAAGATGCCTGCGATCAACTCAACGCACGCTTGCAGCCATATCGCAAAAATTTGGGCGAGGATGCGTCGCTCAAGCTCATCGCACATGCTGCCTATCTTGATCGAGTGAATTTGGCTGCCAACGGCTTCTGGAAGATGCCTCGGATCGGGTACCAATGGGGAAATTTTAACATCAACACAGTCAAACCCATGTATTACTACTTTACCCAAGGCGCGGGCTGTTCGGAGGTCGAGTTGGATCTACTTACGGGTGACCATACGGTGCTCAGGACTGACTTAATGATGGTAAGTACATTTTCTAACTGACGATGCATGTTAACATGGGTTCATAGGATGTGGGTAATTCGATCAATCCCGCAATCGATTACGGTCAAATTGAAGGTGCTTTTGTGCAAGGGCAAGGACTCTTCACGATGGAAGAGACTCTCTGGACGCGCTCTGGAGAGCTTTACACGCGAGGCCCTGGTACCTACAAGATCCCCAGCTTCAGCGACATCCCACAAGTCTTCAATGCAAGCATGCTCCGGCATGATAACGAGGGCAAGGCTCTATCGTGGAACCATCTACGAAGCATTCAGAGTAGCAAAGGCATCGGCGAGCCGCCGCTATTCCTGGGTTGCACGGTCTTCTTTGCCTTGAGGGAAGCAGTCAAAGCAGCAAGAAAGATGAATGGACAGACGATCTCGGGTGGCCTCGGTGGAGAACATTGGAAGCTGGACAGTCCAGCTACGGTCGAGAGGCTGAGGCTGGCGGTTGGAGACGATCTGATACGGAGGGCGGAGGTAAGACAGAAGGAGGGAGAGACGAATTTCTTTGTTGCAGTAGCATAGGCATTATCCCCTCGGATGGGATCGAGGACCTCATCCCCAATCTCAAATCGGTCGACCCTTAATGGATCGGGTGTCGAGGCATAAGCCGACGGCATAGGATGTGTCAAACAGGTGCGGAACACGACGGGGCGACAGATGTCATATGCGGGTTACGAGTGAACATTGGCCCCGCAGGATAGCCCACAACATGCACAGCAATGTACTTGGGTCCGTCACTGCCGTTATACCAGTATTGTGTAAGCGCGAAAAGCGTCAGCGGCGTTGGACGCAAAGAGACGCAAATGTGGCATCTGGCGGCTGCATGTCCCCCACTCTTGACGAAACTTCGGCTAAGACCCCGCATCTTCTTCCCATGCTTCAACCATGTCGCGGTTCCGCTGCTACTTCGACGGCGTGCGATTACAAACAGTAGCCCCGAATAACCGCCTATCTCGTACCGGCGGCAAAGAACGCGGTATGCCGATGGCTGGTCCCCCATTTGCTACTCTTTAGCTGCTCCCCACCAACCTTTGTTGTGGTGCGGCGAGGATCTCATGGCAACCACCACTTCCTCGATGCCGCGCACGCGAAAGAGAAAGGATGGCTTTGCGAAGAACGGTGAGAAGCGGTTCGCATGCCACCATGATGGATGCGGACGGAGCTTCACGCGCGCAGAGCATTTGCAGAGACATCTTCTCAACCACTCCACCGGCGAATTTACCTGCTCGAGATGCAGGGCACATTTTAAGAGGCGAGACTTGCTAGGTGAGCCTCTTATTCCCGATCCGTTGCCCCAGCCTAGCCTAGAACTCTTACGAGACCTCTCCAAAAATCCCCAACAAGTTCTAGTCTTGCTTTTTTGGTGATGATACCTGGAACGGAACATTTTGATATGTCCATCCAAGTTTTGAATGCCCAGTGAATACAGACACCTGCCCTAGTAACAGGCGATCGAAGGGCTTTCCTCCTAGGGCACAATAGCAAGTTGGTCTCAGGCCCTTTCTATGTGAACCCCCCACCCTGCAAAAGTGGCATACGAAATTTTCCGCCTTTGCACATTCATCTCTCTACTTGTCGGTCTAAGCGCTAACAGCATGCACAGAAAGGCATATGGCACGGCATCGACAGAAAGATGAGGAAGCCGGTGCTGAAGGCTGCGGTGTATTGAACACACGCAAACGCATGTGGAAAGACGCTGATGGCAACATCGTAACTAAAAAGCCTACACTAGCATTTGATACTGCCGTTGAACCCTCTGCTGCTATTCAAGCGGCTCCCCTGCAGCAACCCCAGGTTGAAAATACATTCCAGTCTCCAATATCACAATCATCACACGACCCCGATCATTCTCTCTGTCACTCGACCCCCAACGACTGCGATTCCGGGATAGCAAGTGGTGGATACCCTCCTACTAACATCGACGTTAACGCTCTCTCGGTTGTGTCTGGATCGTATTCACCCATTGATCAGCATTTTTGGTCGTCTAATTTTCCCCAGGTACTGCAGCCTCAACCTGCGCCTGAACCCGAATCATTTTCGTCGCTTACCGCATTCGGCGATGCTCACTTTGATGACATTTTCAATCCTGATACGGCGAGCTCGTTCAACAACCCATTTACTACCATGAACAACTATAACTGGCTCTTCGACGTAGAGCTTTCGAGGCCTAATCAGCAAATGGATTCAGTCGATCATTTTACCCCATTTCAATTCAACGGCAACGCCGTAAATCAGCCAAGCCACGCTTTCGATCTTCAACTTGATCACATGACTATGGAGAAGCCATTGTCTACAGCAGCACATTATGGTTCCGGCCAGTCCCATAAGACGAATTCACCACAGCAGACATCCCCTTCGAATGCCTTGATCACGCCACCACTCACTAAAGAGATCTTCCAAATCAGCCGGCGAGTCTCTGTTCAAGGCGATTCATCAGAACCCCGAAATTTAGATACCACTTCAGGTCACGTTTCTAGGCAACCAAACAACAGTCGACTTGCATTAGATATTGAGCGCCCCATGTCAATGCTTCAGCCTTCCAGGTGCCTACCGATCATAGACGAGCTCGCGCGTGCGCAAATCCTAGACCTCATCAACATCACCCTGCCCAAAGCCCCTGACGGTAGCTTTGTCACATCAGATAACCCACTACTATCATTATCATGTTTACAGACCTACTGCGACCTCTTCTTTACCAGATTTAATACCGCTTATCCATTGATCCATATGTCGACGTTTGATCCGTCCCATGTGGACACTTTATTGTTAACCTCAATTCTGCTCCTGGGTGCTACATATGGCGAGAAGGACGCTCATCAGCTAGCTGTGAGTCTTATTCGATCTTACATTCCTCCAGCAGATTCAACCTCTACAATGATATCTAGAGATTCGGCCCCTGAAGGATACCTCAGTCTTTTTCAAAACATATTTCGCTAACTCAGCTCAGGTATGTATTCATGACGTGCTCCGACCACAGATCTTTGCCAACGCTAGCTTCTCTGCCAAGCCAGACCTTTGGGTACTGCAGACTATACTATTGGTCGAATGCTTCGGTAAGAGTAGAGCCGGCCAGAAGCAACATGACATGTCGCATCTGTTCCATGGCTTACTGATAAATCTCATCCGACGGAGCGATTGCCAATCGATACGCCCTCCAACACTCGAGGACGCAACTGATGATCTGGAAGATGATTGGCGGATGTGGGTGGATGCTGAACAAAAGAAACGGTTAGCTTACTTGTGTTTCATGTGGGACACTCAGCATGCAGTCCTATTCTGCCAGTCATTGTGCATGTCCGCATTCGAACTGCGCTCAAATCTCCCATGCGACCAGTCTCTATGGGAAGCCGATTCGGCTGAGAGCTGGCATTACATACGTCAGCAGCAACCTATCACACCTCTATTCCTCTCTTGCCTAAAGATGTACCTAAGCCCATCAGCTACGTCCTCGGTTCCCAAAAATATGAACGCGCTGTCGCGATTGTTACTCTTACATGGCTTGATGTCCATTGCATGGGATATGCAGCGACGGGATCAGACCGCGTTGGGTATCATTGACGCCCATCCGCTTGGAAATTGGCAGTCCCGCCTTGCAACCTCCTATGTTACCTGGAACCATGATTTCGATCGTTTTTGTTCTATGTACACCGCACAGCTTCCTACACATGCACACGAACTAGTCGAAGAGTTCCATGTCTTCCGCACAGCCGTAATCTCCCTATATCATGCTGCACATATACTTCTGCATACTCCATTTCTTGATCTCCAGATTTATGCTGGTGCACGGCACATACTAGGTCGACCGGTCACGCGTGTGGATTATATTCGTAGTCAAAAGGTGGTGAAGAAATGGGTCGCTGAGAACACAGAAGAGGCTGGGAAAGCGATATGGCACGCTGCCGCACTCGTCGATCAGTGTGTTGACATACTTGACTCCGAATTTTCTTCCAACGGCCTTGGAGGTAGCCGTTTATGGCACCTTCCATGGGCCGTTTATCTTGGGACACTAACCATATGGGGTGTGTGGTACGCACGTCCAGTTCCACCACCAAACTCAAATCACGATATGCATGGTGATGATGAGGAAGATGAGATTATCTGGGATCCTCAAGCCGAGATGAAGAGCCTATTGGAGACAATACTCAAAGACGAAGGCGATCAACTATTAAGGGTGGGATATGAAGGGGGGATTGCAGGATGCATGGGAAAAAGAGGAACAAACGGCTTAGCTGCTGTCGTGAGTAAGTGTCTGAGTAAAGTCAGGTGGGCAGTTGTCCACGATGCGATGATGGTTCTCAGGGGGTTGGTACAGTGGCGGCTCGTCGGTGGCGGGGGAATATCGTGATTGGACGAGCCGACATAGCAGGTTACACATCTATCTACCCTTTCTCCGACCTCAGCCTCTTTGTCGGACACGAGATTCCGCCCGAACCCTTTGCCGACTACCTTGTCCCCCATCAACTTCAACACTATCGTAATTTTTACCACCGAGAATGGAAGGATGGAATGTTTTGAGGGTTGTGAAAGTTTCTTAATGTTTGCCGTAAGGGCAACGCGGTTAGTAGAGTGAAAAGGGGATTATCTGTGAATAGAGTACCGTTTTATCTGCCAAAAACCGCACCACTTTGACGGCATCCGAAAACACAAAATGTGCCATGGCTGTACGCGACCGGGATCCTATAGCATAGGGTCAAACTCAAAGTTTTAGAAAATAAAAACTTGATGATCAGGACACTGTATGGATGGATATGAATATGAATGTTCGTTTCGTTCTTGGGAGGCTTTTGGTTCGGCTTTGACCCGAGCTAGGTCCATTACGCAGAGGAGTGTTGGCCGACGGTGAGTTTGCCCAATGATGGGGAATGCATCGTAGAGCACCTGGAATTATAGACAAAGGATTAAGTTAGATAAAGCTATTTTTTTTGGTTGTTCTTCGTGGTTGTTTCTGTTTCTTACAACGGGGAAAGCAACATTGGTAGCAATTTGAGCTATGTATATCCTTTCCATAGCGTTTATGCTTTATAATCTGTACTGTAATGGAGACCCCTTGAAGCGCTATACCATGCGGTTATCGAAATGACGTCACCGTAGCGTAAGCCTCTGCATAAACACTCGTCTAACGAAATGGCAAACCTGCAATGCTTGATGTTTTGGAAGATAAGTCCAACCCAAAAAACCAAAGTCAAAATGGCCTCTCTTAATTTACGGTTCTGGGGCACCGCTATGTTACTGGTGTTGGTACAAGCGCTCCACATACAGCAACCCTTGCAGCCTCTGGAGTCAACGATCAACGATGCTGATTACGTTTCGCGGCATTGGGGCCAACTGTCTACATACAAAGACCTCGATCCAGACAACTTTGGGGTGATCAAAGTAGGTTTGCCCGATGGTTGCCAGATTGAGCAGGTGCATCTTCTTCAGCGACATGCAGAACGTTTTCCGCATCCAGGAGATGCTCAGGATGGTCTTAATATCGAAAAGTTCACGGTGAAAATAAAAGATGCGCTAAAGGATGGTGGAAAGTTCCATGGTCCATTGAGATTCTTGAATACATGGCGGAATACCCTCGGCAGCGAGTTTCTGACTGGAATTGGCGCCATGGCTGAGATTGCTTCGGGTGTTCAGTTCTGGAATACATATGGGAGGATACTATACAATGCATCACAAGGTCAGCTAGGGTACCTAGCAGGGGATGCCAAAGAGATGCCTTTGTTGCGAGGAACAACGCAGAGCCGAATCCACAACAGCCTGACGAACTGGGCTTTGGGGTTTTTCGGACCTAGTTACCAAAACACATCTGAATTTCCTGCCAACTGGACCCGAAACTACCGAACGCTTATCATGCCTGAAGATGACACCGGAAAATGGAATAACACTTTAGCAGGTAAGCTTGGGGGTGAATTGACAACCACATCTCAAAATGCTAAAAGCTTACTTCACCAGCCCATCATTGTTGCAACAACTCCAAGGTTGAAGGGATTGGTGCCATAGGAGATAAATTAATGTGGGAATATGCCGCTCTATACCTCCCCCATGCTACACAACGCCTTTCGAACCATGCACCTACGGATTTGGACATATCTGTGAAAGACACATACGCGATGCAGCTCTTATGTGCATATGAAACACAGTTTCTTGGCGTCTCTGAGTTTTGCTCTCTGTTCACTGAAGATGAATGGGATGGCTTCGAAAACAGTCTGGACGTACGGTTCTTCTATAATCACGCGTTTGGTAACCCAACAGCACGCGCACAAGGAATTGGGTATGTGGAAGAGCTACTTGCGCGCCTACAATCCAGGTTCATCAAAGAGAGTGATTCCAGTGTGAACAGTACCATTACACGCGATGATGATATGTTTCCCCTGGGTATGAAATTCTATGCCGACTTCACGCATGACAAGATGGTACTGGCTGTACTTACCGCGCTGAGTCTAGACTATTTCAAGCACATACCAGATCGGAAGACGTACCCTCCACAGAAGGACAGACTTTTTCGCGTCTCTCACATTGTTCCGTTCACGGCTCGCCTAGTGACAGAGGTGATCGAATGCGATACAACGCATCCAAAACCCGAGAAACACGAACGGGTTCGCTACTATGCTTCCCAATACGGGTACCGCAACCAAGCTGCAGCAAATGATAAGAAACAAAGGTATCGATTTGTAAGAATGCGATTAAATGGAGCGATATTGCCGCTGTCTTCGATAAGGGGTGGACCTTGCCAGGGCCGCCCTGATGGCATGTGTCGGCTGGAGAAGTTTATTGAGTCACAAGAGACGGCAACTGTGCGGGCCAACTATCAGAAAGCTTGCTTTGGGAATTACGACGTGGTAAACGATGGAAGGGACGTAGACGGCACCGTGCCTAAGTAAGGCCCTGCTCTCAGTAAAATTGAGTAGAGTGTTCTTATGGAAATTCGAAGTAGTCACTGGTACGCGAAGGAGCTCAGATATAATAACAGATAGTTATTGTTTCACGGATGTTGCGCCCATAGATGTCTGCAATTTCACTCTCGGGTACGTAGAGGGCCAGCACCACTAGTCCCATTCAAAAAGTCCCCTCCCCCCTGCATCTCGAACCCCCACTGCCCACAACATGCGGCCAGTCATTTTTAGTGCTCACCCAGAAATTAGCCCCCAATCTCTGCCACCGGAGATTTTCGACCTTGTTTTGGACCGATTGACGTGGACCCGCGATAATCGCCAGCCGGTTGCGTATGGACCTCGACATGTAGTCTCCAAGGCACTCCTCAGTCTAACTAGGGCTTCATGAACTTGCTATCTCATTGCTCCAAGTATCTGTATCAATACTGTCTGTATCTCAATCCAATAAACAAGCATGCGGCTTTCCGCTAGACACTAGGCCTGAATCTTAGCAACCACTAGCAAGCATTGAAGCCCTGGCAAGCCGGCCGCCACGACAAACTATTCCACGAAACAAAAGTCCTGCCACACATCACATCCATTTTTCTATCACCTATCAGAACAGAAGCAAGTGAAAACATAGCGAGGAGCCGAGTCCCGCAGATCGAAGGCGTTTGCCTATCCATCGGCCATACCCTCAAACGGCTCGCTATAGATTTTCAAGGAATGAAGGTGCCGTAGTCGGATTCCATCGCCTTGAACACCCGCGAAAAAGTTTGCAACGTCTTCCTATAAATTCCGCACTTGGAGGAGCTGGTCTGCAGCTACGACACGCCGAGTTATTTTGCATATCCGCCTCCCAACCTTGAGCGGCTGGCTATAACGTCGAACAGCATGGAGCCATTGAACCTCGACTTTTACTTCATGGCACCCTCTCTGAAGCTTCTTTCCTTTATACGCCCTGCAAATTGAGATGGTAAGACTTCGATGAGCTATTCCAGAGATCCAACGGCTGTCGTCTCGACATAGTGCTAGTAGGCATCAACGCAAACCACCTGGTTCTACCGCTCGCCCGGGACTGGGACGATGCTGATGAGAACAGTCACCATATGGGAGGCCGATGTACTCAAAAGCTATTACGGAGATGAGGAGGATCTTGTTCTCTGTGATGGATGTATATGGGATCATAGTGTGTGTTGATTGGGGGTTAGTAGAGCGGTCGTTTCATGTGTAAACTGTAGAGATAAGCGCAATCAATCGTCACGCCTTCTTTGGGTTGAGATTCGATAGTAGCTGTCCGGTGTTGCACGTAGTGAGGACATGACGATCAAAGGCATCAATGGCTATGGCTTGTAAGTCTTCTCGGATCCCTGCCAAAGGTGGGGGATAAACCACCAATGCGCACGTCGCGTTAGCGGGGGTAGCGAGGGTGGTCGGGGGCTTGTGCTTAGGAGGACAGCATTGCAATTCAGGTAGTCTACATAAAACCGCTTAGAGCAAGTCAGCGCTGGCTGATTACATCGCTCACTCGAGTCCTCACACTCGGACCTGGACCTTCAGCCTCGTTCAATCTACTGGAAGACGTTAATCCGAAATCATGCCTACAGCGGGTACCGGTCAAGCTCCACCAATCCTTGATTTTTCAGGTAATCTTTCGGCTGGCGTTAGATTAGGGTACGATCACGGGCTGATGTTAGTTCGAATATACAGCCTTCTACAACGGCGATGCTGCTGTTGCGAAGAAACTCGTGGGAGATGTCCGTGACTGTTGCTTGCATAATGGTTTTTTCCAGATCACCGGTCACCGTGTTCCATTAGAATTACAGCAAACTATGATGGAATGGACCAAGAGGTTTTTTGACCTGCCGCTAGAACAAAAGATGGAAGTCAGCAAAGGTAACATGCAGCCACTTGCCAGACAAACGGGATCAGCTGAAACAGTGTTGCAGACACAACGAATACGTGGAACCGAGGCTACGAGCTCCTTAAATCCCAGATCCTAGGAGAGGGTACCCTACCAGAACTCAAGGAAGGCTTCTACCTTGGGGATGAAATCACCAGGGAGCACCCTTACTTTGTAAACAAGAAGCTCAACTCGGGACCGAACATGTAGCCGTCCGAGCGCGTCTTGCCCGATGTAGCCGACTTCAAAAAGATATCACTCGAGTATTACTACAGGCTTATAGACCTGGCCAAAGATATCTTGAAGGTGCTTGCGCAGACGCTAGAACTCGAGGAGAACTGGTTCGACGACTTTGCCGAAGGCGCAGTTGCAACAATGCGACTGCTGCACTACCCTACACAGCCTGCCGACAGCGAACAGGAGTTGTTGAGAGGCATTAGGGCACATACAGACTTTGGAATAATTACGATATTGCTCCAGGACACTGTGGCAGGGCTACAGGTATGGGACAAGCAGACAAAAGACTGGCTGGACGTGACACCCACGCCGGGGGCCTTTGTTGTCAATCTCGGTAACTTGATGATGAGATGGAGCAACGACAAGTACATATCGAATACGCATCGCGTCATCAATCAGAGCGAACAGGAGCGGTATTCAATCCCCGTTTTCTTCTCAGAAAACCCAGACTTTGTGGTAGAGTGCTTGCCAAACTGCGAGGAAGAAGGCGAACAAGCCAAGCATCCGCCCATCACGGTCGAGCAGGCCGTCCTGGGGGGGGTATGCAGACAGCTACGGAAGGGCGGAGAAGTTCAAGAGAGAAGCGGCCGACGCAGCGGCGAAGGGCAGTGCCATGCCGCCGGCCAAGGAGGTCGCGGTTGTATGAGAAGCAAGTCTGCTGCTGATGCTGCATTGGTAATATGGCGGGAGAAATCCACAGGCATATTAGATAAAAATTGGTTGTTGATGGCCAGGATGGATGATTCTCATGGATGATTCTCGCATCCAGCGCTCTGAGAGAAAGAAGGGGAGGATGACGCGCGCGGAACAACGAACAAGGCAGTGGGGCTGGTCTCGATCGGGTCGCCCCTCCCCACCCTTTCCCACTCGCGCCTGCCGACCGACGCCCCGCGTGCCTGCCGCGCCTGCTTGGTAAGGATTGTCAAGCAAGCAGCCTCGTCGCCAAGCCGCCCGTATTTGCCGCTTGCTAACGTCTTACACAAGCTTCTACCCTCGTCACATCATGGCTGCTGCAAGCTCCTGGAGCCCTTCTGGTTCTTCGGTCGGAACTTCTCGATTACGCTCCCGCTCCAAGTATAAGTAGAGGCCACACCACTGATGAAGACATTCTTCTCCATTCTTTTCGCAATCGCCGCCCTTGCAATCGCAATCTGTAACAACGAGTATATGCTCTCGCGCTTCACCCAACTATCCAAGCACATTCAGCCCATTCTGAACATCGCACGAGCAATGTCAACCGCCGGCATTACCACTTTCAAGGGACTGCCCGTCATCCCCGACGAGCCCCTTACCACGATAGCCCCGCGCAGGATCCAGAAGTCATTCCTTGCGATCGAGCAATCAGAGGGTGCCGGCGCCCGTGTACGGAGATCGATTGGCACTCCGCAACTGCGCAATTTCTCGCCCTTCCTTATGCTTGACCACTTTGCGATACCCCCGGGTGCAGGCTTTCCCGATCATCCGTAAGCAATCACTTAACCCTTTGCCCGTAGAATCGCGCCAACCTTAAAGTAGTCACCGTGGCCAAGAAACTATCACCTATCTTCTTTCTGGCGCTGTAGATCACGAAGATTTTGCCGGGCACGCGGGTACCATTGAAGCGGGCGATCTACAGTTCATGACCGCTGGCCGCGGCATCGTACACGCCGAGATGCCCCGCCAGAACAAAGATGGCTCGCCAAACGTTGGAATGCAACTTTGGGTTGACCTTCCTAAAGAACTAAAGTCGTGCGAGCCTCGTTACCGAGACCTCAGAGCCAAAGAAATCCCCGAGGTTACAGCAGACAAGGGCAAAGTGAAGGTCAAGGTGATCAGCGGACGCGCATACGAGACGGATTCGTTGAAGGAGCTGGCTTACACCCCAGTCTGGCTGCTCGATTTTACCGTCCAACCAGGCGGTCATGTCAAACAAGCCCTGCCCAAGGGTTGGAACGCTTTCGCCTACACCCTTAACGGCACCACAATCTTCTCGTCTGAGAGTGTGTCACGACCCATTCCTCAGTACCACAATGTTGTCTTTGCCCAGGATGGCGACAGCATCGAGGCTTCCGTTGAGGCGGGTGCCGACTCGGAGTCACGCTTCATCCTCGTGGCGGGTATGCCACTCGATCAACCCATTGTCCAATATGGGCCTTTCGTCGTCACAAGCCGAGATGAAGTCATGCAGGCAATGATGGACTACCAGACGCATTCGAATGGATTCGAAAGGGCATACAACTGGGAGAGTGAGATAGGGAAAAGCATGGTCCATTAGATGCTCTCATCTGCAGGTTTATTTTCTCATCTGTACATTGCCTGTATACATCATAGACTACCACGCTCGGATCACGCCTGCAATGTGAAACTGTCTCTTATGACTTTACTATTCATGATCTTCTCAAGACTCTTTATAAAAACCAGTATTGCGCCGCTTTTGCGATAAAAGCCCATAGTCTTTTCTTCCATTTCTCTTTAGCAAGTTGCGGAATGGTATATCCCACTGGGCTGCCTCATCTAGCGCTGAATCTAGAACCCAAGTAATAATCAACGTCAACACAACGACACTGACTGCGCATACCCAATAGACCCAGAAGCTCCCATTTCCAGGGGCATACATGTCTTGCATGCTAAACAAGCTCGAAGTGTATGCCAGAGGTACGAAAAGGAGAGCGAGGAGATTAAGTCGTTTCACGCGTTTCGCTTCTTCGAGATTTTGTCGATTTCCCGCAATACTAGCTAGGCCCGTCATGGATTGCATGAGCGTGTCCGCACGTTCTTTAAGGATCTTAAGTCGAAAATATATATATTGGAAATCCTTCTCGCAGTCTTTCCAGCCAACACCTGTCCCACTGTTCACAGTTTCGAGTGGGTAACCGAGGCTTAGCAGTGTGTCCTCGATATCGTCGCGATAATTCCCGCATCGGCGAGAGATTGTTTGAAGCGATTTCCACTGCTCTTGTTCCTCAACCCACGCGGTAGTCAACCGCAACTCAAGCGAGGGCAACATTGCTTTTATATAATCTACCAGTTGTAGGTAGTGAGCTGCGACGATCTTTTTGACGAAGAATGCCGAGGTAATAGGATCAGACCATTCGTTGTGGTTGAAGAGTTCAGAATGATCAGTGAAATAATGAATGAGATCACGTAACATGGATGTGTGAGGAATGGGCTGTTTTGCAGCAGCTACATCGGGTGATGCAGGCGGAATGAAATCCACATAGCCGTCCTGGAATGGAGTGTTTTGTAGCTCACTTTCGTCGATGTCTTTGAAAGTCTTTGAGACACTGTCGTATTCCTTTACCGTAGTGTGCAGTTTGCGGAGCTGTGGGTCACAAAGTATAACAACATCCCAACCTCCGTTGCCCGTCTTCTTACACCACCAAGAGACCTTCCTTCTTAATATTCCAGTAGTCGAATCTTCTTTGTGTCTTGCTGGAGTCATGCCTACATGTCGTCGCGTACGGTTACAAAAGTAAGGCTTATTTTCAATCGCTTTGTTGAACTGTCTTAGCTCACAGTACTGTAGATAAAAGTATTCGTCTGGATTGAGTAAAGAAGGATGAGGTAAAGCGTCGCTTGTAGGAGTGAAATCGTTACTCCAAACGCAAGTTCGCTCCTGCCGTTGAAAGAATGAAGGGTCCATGAAAAAATGCCCGCCAATAATTGAGATGTACTTAGTGGCCAAACCCTCCATGATGTATATGCGCCGGCGATCATGTTGCTTCCTCGTAGAGCTGAAATGCCCACTGAGGTCTCGGGGATTCTGAAATTCTGTCTTTGTAAATCCCGCTGGACCCGTTGATGGAGCCTCCAGAAGGACCACCAGAGCATTATTATCCGTCAATGGGTTCTCCTTATTGTTTGGATCTGGTTTTCTTAAGCCAGGGTTGGAGAGGCTAAGAGCCTGGATGTACTCTCGGTATGGCCCTTTTTTATTGTAAGTCCAGGCATCTTTTTGAGAAGGAAGCAATACGTACCCTCATCACACAGCCACCTTCCTACCTTCTCCGGAACATCTTCATCACCTGGGTGCACTTTACGATGAAGCGTTTTCGACTGTAACTTTGCTTCGCTGTGAAAAGCTCTACGTAGGCTCTCCATCTGTGGCATCGAAAATGCACTCTATAAGCCAATAGATACAGGCTAGTCCAACAAAGGGGACCTAAGCCCAGCAGCAGTGGCGTCTCCTTAATAACGCGATGACTCGTTACCGGCTCTCTATATGCAATTCACAAGCGTTTAACGTTTTTGCAAATGGTTTACGAGACGTTCACTGTACCGGGTGGGTAGATTTAGGGAGTAAAACAAGTGGATGGGTTCAGAGCAAGGAATGGGCTTTTCAAGCTAATGCGGCTCTGCGAGGCGTAGTTGGGGGCTGAATCTGCACAGCACAGCTCACGCAGCGCCACGTCATCCGTGCGGAGTTCATAAATTGCCTCAGTTGCTTGTCGATTATCATCGCACGATTCTATGCAGTGAGGTGCAGAAGGCTGCGAGACATTACACCGGTGAGCCTTTCTTCACGGCGCTAGTGGGCTGATTCGAGGAGAGCCATTTTGATGTGGCTCAGAGGTCGGGGCTGAGCAGGCGCAGTCCCAGGGTTAAAAATTAATCAGCAATTCTTGGAGAATACGAACGCGAGTGGAATCGAGGCTAGCCAATCCGGTCATGGGATCGGTCGTGTATAGTGAGTAGAAGCAGTGTTAAGATTTCCAGCCGACGATTAAGGACTGCGCTCCGTTGGGAAAATTGCATGGTTTCGACAACCTGCAGAAAGGGTGAGGAAAAACGCAATGCGCTTTTGCAAAGTCTATTCCCCATTCTCATACCAATAGAGAGGTTTCTGGGAAAAGAAATAGGATGCTCATTATTCACAAGGACCACCATTCTTCAAGCTGTCCTTGGGTTACCATACCAAGAGGTTGTTGGCTGCATCTCTAGGCATCCAACACTGACAGCATCCCCTTTGGAAACTACGATACGATCTTCGGCTCCGGGGTGAATCGATTGTGCAATGTTACGTGAGAAAATAATGCCCCATTCCAACTTTGGAAGTATGTATGCCTCTCTTCTATTTTCGGTATAGAGTAGATTCTTCTCGCTGATGACTCTATCAAACTAGGTTAGGCTTCTAAGAAGATTGGCCTAAACAGTTCTCAAGACTTGGAGAATACCATATGCTTTCAAGACCAGTAGAAAATCGGGCTCGTGCTCCTTCGCTGTATGCCTCCACAATGCACAGTCGAAGGGAAGAGACATGTAAAGCATTGGCCGTAGAGAATGGCCTGATCTGTCACGCAGTCTAATTCGTATCCTAGTACTGCATATATAGTACCTTGGGGATTCTCACACAAACAATCTTTAGGTTCCCATCATAGTTCACCCTTATCTATTTGTACTATTTCTGCCTCTCATAGCCGCATTTTGCCCGTTAAATGGTCCTGTTTTTCCGCCACCGCAGAAGCTTGCATCATCTTTCAGTTTTCAGAATGCCTTACAGAAGCTAACAGCAAAGTACGATGAAGCCTTGGCATCGGGGAACAGCACAGGTGCAATCGCTTTACAACTTTTTTCGCTTGATTCAAAGAATCCAATATACGAGTATTATCAAGAGGGAATAGCGCTTTCCAAGACAGATGGCGTGAATAAGATGTACGGTGATTCGATTGTCCGTATTGATAGCATTTCCAAACTGACAACTGTATATCTACTCCTTATCGGCGCGGGTGATCAGTCTTTTAGCCTTCCTATCCTAGATGTTGTCCCAGAGCTGAAAGGCCTTGACATGTGAAAAGAAAATAATGCATATTTCGTTAAGTGGGAGGACGTGACGTTGGGAGCTTTGGCTGGGCAGACTTCGAACATTGCTGCCAATGGTCTTTATCTTCTACAATACTATATCTGCAACATACGAGCTGACTACTTTGAAGTGATAGAGGTCCTCGGAGTCAGTAATTCCCCAGACGCTGAACTCTATGGGCTGCCCGCTCTCAACAAGACGGAGAACACAAGCTGTAAGGTTGATGCGAATGGGTTCAGTTGCACGCGAGCAGAGTTCTTTGAGGCGGTCCGGAATCGTTAGCCATTCTATCATGCCAACACTACGCCTCTTTACAGTAACACCCTGTTCGCGATCTTAGGATATGCTTCGGAAAATCTTACCGGGAGAACGTTCAGGGAGAATTTCCAGATCCTAAGCGAAACCCTTGGTCTGAGCACCACAGTGATTGATCCTTCAGAACCCTCTAAAGCCACGATTCCGTACAGCTTGCAGGCTAGCATTTTCACAATCAACGTGGGAGAAGCACCGCCTATTGGTGGATTGTTTTCTTCTATCAACGACATGACCAAAATTGGTCGTTCTATCCTTGGCTCGGATATTTTGGATCAGAACACCACGCGGGCCTGGCTAAAGCCGGCGTCTTTCATCTCTGACCTCCGTGGTGCTGTCGGTCGGCCCTGGGAGATATATAGAATCGATGCATCCACCTCGGAGCGAGGTGTGATTGATACCTACGGCAAAGGTGGCGACGCTGGACCATGTAAGCAAAACCACCGTAGAGAAGCTAAAAATCGTCTGCTAATGTGAACTTTATTCAAGACCATAGTTGGCTTGGATTACTGCCCGACTACGACATTGGGGTCTCTTTGGCCATTGGTGGCCCTGACAACAAGGACTGGGTCAACGACCAGATTTTCGAAATCGTATATCCAGCACTGGAGGTAGTAGCACGCGAACAAGCTGACGCAGCGTATACCGGCACATACACGGCTCTCAGCGGGCTCAACTCCACTATTACGTTGACAACAGAAGTGGACAAACCTGGACTTAGTATTGCGCAATGGCTCAGTAACGGCATGGATGTTGCGGCAGCCTTTTCTCAAATTTCAGAAGAGCCTCTCACTTCTCGTAATTTCAGACTGCTGCCCACGAACCGTGAGCGCGACTTGGGCGACGGCACTAAGGAGATTGCTCGGAGGGCGATGAGAAGCACATCGTACCCAACTGAGAAACCGGGTCTGTTGGGAGCATGCCCAGCCTGGTTCATTGTCGATGGGCAGGCATACGGAGATTTTCAAATCGACGAATTCTTATTCACGCTAATGCAAATGGCAAGGCGGTCAAAGCACGTCCGCAGACGTGGAGGGTGGACCTGGTAAGGAACGTGACCATATAGGTGTCGGAGAAGAATGGGAAGCAACAACGGGCTCAATGAACCATGGAAGGCTTTGCATACATCCAGCGCCTAGATCGCCAGGTTCCGGAGTTATCGGTGGAGGTTTAGCGCGCCCTGATGCTCCAACCGTTCGCATGTTGGATCGATGGCTGATTGGCCCTGGGCCTGAGGTTGTTCCGACGGCCTCTTCGTTTCTGTGGATTATCTGATCAAAGCTACCCAGTCAGGTAACGCTCTCATTACTTAATATACCATTGGCTTTCTCTTCCATAGCATGCCGCCTAAACCCCGTGGAGCCGAGCCGATTCGGTTCGATCCCACGCATGTAGTGTTTATCACCGCGTCTGGGACCTAACCATGGCAAAATCGGAGGACGACGACGATATGGACGAAAGTATCCATCGGACTCGCGTCTTGATATAAATCAGAGCGGGGACGCAGCAAAAGAAGAAACATACAGAACCGACAAATCAAACCTTTCACACACTCCATCCCCGGTCGACAAACTAATAATCGTACAAACGTTCCGGCTTGTTACACGACCATGTCATACTTCCCCAGGTTCTTGTACAAGCAACTATTCGGCAAGCTCTCGCTGCCTACGGCAGCCTCTTACGCTGGTAAAATCGTCATTATTACCGGCTCCAACGTTGGACTTGGAAAAGAAGCTGCACGCCATATCACGAGGCTAGGAGCCTCAATCGTCATCCTCGCTGTGCGCTCAACCGAGAAGGGTGAGGTTGCAAAAAGCGACATCGAGGCGACTACTAGTAAGAAGGATGTCGTACAAGTATGGCAGCTCGACATGTCAAGCTACCAGTCTGTCTTGCACTTCGCCGACCGTGTGAGTAAGGAATTGCCAAGGCTAGACAGCGCCATACTCAATGCCGGCGTGGCACGTGGAGAATGGGAAGTCTTTGAGCAAGACGAATCAACTATAACCGTGAACGTCGTGTCAACTTTCCTCCTAGCCATGGCGCTCATCCCCAAGATGAAAGAAACGGCCGCCCGGTTTAACACCCGACCGACCATTAGTGTTGTTGCCTCTGAGGTACATCAATGGGCCAAGTTCCCCGAAGCGAACGCTCCCGCTGGTCACATCTTCCCAGATCTTAACAAAAAATCCCCCAAGATCGACGAGGAAACCATGGCCAATCGCTACCAAGTATCAAAGCTCTTAGACATCTTCGGCACGCGCGCCATGGCAGATCGGAGGGCTGCGCAAGAAGTCACCGTAACCATCAACTGTGTAAACCCAGGCCTTTGTCACTCGTAAGCCATACCATCTTTCAAGCTCATGGCTAAGCTAATTCGAGCAAAGCGAACTTGCTCGTGAGTCTGGTATTGTCCTGGCTATCATGAAATTCCTCCTTGCGCGGACTACCGAGTACGGGAGCAGAACCCTTGTACACGCCGGTTGCGCAGGCGCTGAGACACATGGCCATTACTTGAGCGACTGCAAGATTGAGCTCCCGAGTGATTATGTACTAAGTGCTGAGGGATACAGGACGCAGAACCGCGTTTGGGATGAGTTGATACAAAAACTTGAAGTAATCAAGCCTGGGTTACTGGCGAACCTGTAAGGTCCCATCCATGTACATAGTGCACCTTTTATATTCAGTGACATCCATTGTATTATTTCCCAGTCGTATCTATAGCATAGCAATCGTTAGTCAAGAATAACCCGTTCTATTGTTGGGAGTCTATGATAAAGATGCCAAATGGACAAACTGATAGGCAGCATCTTGGACAGAACATCAAACGCTCATCTCGCCTTCCCTCGCTTTGAAAAGATAGCTTGATCAGTATGTTCAAGATGCTCTAACTTTGTCTTCCCGCATCTATTCCTTCAAGTCGAAGCCTACGGCAGGTATACGGCGACCCCAGGTTTCACCTACCGACCCATCCATAGCCTGCGAGGGGAGGGCAGGAGTGTAGGCTAGAGTAATTCCGTTGGCATAGTGGCGAATGGCCATTAGCATGAACTGTTGAACTCTATCAACTAGCAATCTGTCCAGGAGAGAACAAGATACACGGCTCTAGCTTCTCATTACGCGAGGTCAAGAAAATGCCGACTGGTATAATAACCCGCCGCATCACCGGGCTCGATTCCTTTTGCTTCGCTTCACAGTTGCCTTGTTCTCAATAACCTGAGTTTCTAGCTCATCTGCCTCCTTCTTGACCCGCTTTCGCTTAGTTGTTATGGTTCTCTCAACTTTCTCAATTAGTTGCGGTATCTCTGCTTCCTCTTTGACGATAATCTCTTCCTTCTTGACTTTCGTCTTCGCCACGACGCGCTCTGAAAAAGTCTTGAGGTCAGCGGCGAACAGAACCGAATGGGCCCAACCAGCCTCTTTGCCCCATAGATTGCGGAAGCGGTTCGCGACGGCGGCATATGTGACAGCGGTTAGGCTGTTGTGCCTACCCTTGGCGAACCTGTAGTCGCGCTGTGCAATCTGCCAGACATGGGTGTCAACAGGCACCGACTCGGACCAGCCGAGCCCCATTAAGCATACACAATCAGCAACCTTGGGGCCTACCCCCTGCAGAGTCAGCAGCTCCTGATGTGCCTTTTGGTAGCCTTGACGACCACCCTCGACGAGCCCTCCAGCTGACTTCGGCCGCTCTCCGGGGACAGGGCTTTCGGGATTGCACAGGGCTTCCAGCCAGGTCAGGCCCTTATCTTGGGCGATCATCTTGGCAGTGTTTGCGATATACCTGGCCCTATATCCAAAGCCCAATTTGACCAGATGCGCCTCAACACCAGGACCGGCAAGGGCTACGGGGGTGGGAAAATCATGATATGGCTCGTTGTCGAGGTGGCCGATGAGAGGCCCATAGTGGGTGCAGAGTTTATGGACCATGGACGATATGCGGGCTATGTTGTTATTGGAGCTGCAGATGAAGGCGATCAGGGCTTCCCATGGGTCCTGGCGCAAGATGCGAATGCCGGTGAACTTTGGGGCGCGTTTCTTAAAGTTGTCGTCGGCGGCGGCCCATAGTTCATACAGTTGGGTCAGGTTAGGAGCGAGGTTGAGGTAATGACGCACGAGAGCGAGGGTATCATCTTCCCCGGCGGCTGACGACGGCGGGTTGGGGAGGGCAGCGGGGAAGAAGGCGCGGTAGTGGAGATGGGTGGGGTCCTGGCGGAGGGAGACGATGCGGCCGTGAAGGGCGCAGGACCACTCGCCTGGAGCTGATTGGCGCCATCGGAAGGACTGTCCGCAGCATAGGGTGGTGTCAATGCATAGCTCGGTGAGGGGAACAGGTAGCCGACGCCACTCGACAGCGCGAAGAGCCATGAGCGGACAAGAGGGGAGAGTGTTGGAATAGCAGACAATTGACCTTGGAGCGTGGCACGCGCCAAGACGCCAGCGACAAAACAGGCTAGCGCGAAGCTGCCGTTCGACTTTACTTTCTCCTGCAGCCGCAGCGTCGAAGCAGGACGCACGCCTTCACATTGCTTGTCTGCTTGCTTTGCCAACAACACCAACAGCCGCCGCCGCCCGCCCTGCAACGCGCATCGCCGCCTGTCCGCCGCGCGCCGTCTTCCTGCAGTTGTCTTGGTCAATTCGCCGCTGTAGGTGCCAGACCCAACCTCCTCTCGCAGTAAAAACAGCCGCGCGCGCACCGCAACAGCAACCTGCGCCATGAACGGCGACAGCTACTCTCGAGGTAAGGCTCATGGCTCAGTATACCTTCTGACTGGTGCGCAGTTCTACAACATGTACTGACTCTAGCAGACGGACGCTCTGGCGGCTCGAGGAACTATGTGAGTGCTTCTTCCACCACCGCCACGGCCGTCATCTCTAAACGCCGCATGCTGACCATCCAGTCTTCTCGCGATAGCCACCGCGACCGTGAGCGCGACCGCGGTGATCGAGATGACCGTCGCCGTCGCCGCTCTCGTTCTCCCCGACATAGCTCGCGCCGTGACTACGAGGTCGACACTTACTCCTCAAGCCGCAACTATCGTGAGCGGGAGAGGGAGGATACCTATGCTGCCC
>Ga0247757_10000341_pt1 | contig 39650 bp, 27 predicted proteins | sample UWRJL126311R4_FD_180929 | JGI IMG/M metagenome (GOLD analysis project Ga0247757, IMG submission 180929) | Plant litter microbial communities from Arlington Agricultural Research Station in Wisconsin, United States - UWRJ-L126-311R-4 | ecosystem: Environmental > Terrestrial > Plant litter >... | reverse complement strand
TTCTGTTGCAGCCTCTCTTTATACTGGCTACTTAATTCGTTATTAGGCATTTGTTTGATTATATTAAGTAGCGATATTAATCCTTCTAATGACACCGGCGTTATAGGCGTCGGTAATACTGCGTATAGTAGACGAGACTCTATAGTCTTATAGGTATCTAGAATAGTTACCGTTATATTAGCAGGTTTTAGCGGCTTTGGTATATTTGCAAGGACTCTGTCGGGGTTAAATAGAAACAAGCTACTTCCTCTCTATACTGCGAGAATGTTCCTCTTCGTAAGCGCCCTTTCCCTCGCAGGACTATATAGATATATGAAATGCTGCTTGCTAATAGTACCTACTCCGCCTCGCTCCATTTATTTAACCTAATCGCGGTAGGCTACCTTTAGTAGGCTAAATACTGCGATATCGCAGGGCTGGAGCTTATAGGAGGAATAAGATAGTATACGGTATAGGAGTATATTGTTCTCGAAATAGAACTCTATAATCTCGAGTGTCTTATGCGTACCAAAGCCGTCCTATATAAGTATACGCCGTCTACTATTCGCCTGTTGTTTAGTTTAGGGATTAAATACTTACTTAAGCTACTATAGGCTAATATAGGAGTTAGTAAACCTAGAGTCAGATAACGTATAGACCTAACTAGGGGTAGGATATATGGTCCAGTTCGCTTAGTGAGTTGAGGCTGGCTAGATTATTATAGGGTTTAGATACCTACCGTCGGCGGAGATATACTCAACAGCAGTTACTATAGTCCGCTTAACGCGGGCGCCTCTATAGCGGTGTATATCGTCCTTACTAACGAGGACTTTAACAGAATTAAGTATACTAAGCATTACGCTAGTCTCGTCTATATTATAGACGTTCTCTAGGAGAATACCTGGCTTATAAAGCTCGGCTATAATTACCTCAAACCATTCAACGGCCTTATTATATATATTATACCGGTTCCAGTCCTACGGTCTATTCTTTATCGTAACGATCTCTAGCCGGCGTTTCTTAAACGGCTTAACCTAGTTTATATAAGGGGCCTTTAGTAGTCTATCCTCTTTAGGTCGGTGCCGAGTAGCACTAAACGCTATAGCAGGTAAATACTTTATCTATATAGGACACCTAAGGGAACTAGACTATAGGATGAAATCGACGACGGCGTCCTCTTCGTAGGGGTATAGGTATCGTTGGCTTATAGCTTTAGCTTCTCTCGAGGGTCGTCCACTCGCATGATAAATAACGGTAGAGAGGGGAATATTTCTATATATAGCTCGGGCAGTTAGTGTATCAGGGATACTATCAGGAAGGCTTTTTGTTAGTGCTCGACTGGCTTTATCTATATTACTGTAGCTTTCTATAGGATAGGAAGAATGAGGATAGCTCAGCCGGAGTTAGCGAGTGCCGGTAAGGCCCGGAAGTAAACAAAGAACACATCTAAATTTAGACTAGACAAACTAGATAAACAGTGTAAACTAGATAAACGTCTATATACCTGCGCCACAGATGCTATAAGCGCGCTAAAATTTAATACGGTATAGATTACAGTACTATCCTAGAAAGGGGCGAGCTAAAATCCTAAAAAAATCATGAACCCTCCTTCCGCTTAGCGAAATACTTAGAATCTATAACCCTGCTTCTAATAGACCTTATTTCTTAGTATATAATTCTTTTATAACTATACTACCCTCTAATAGTACCGAAAATCTAATATACGCCGCTACTCGTTATTGAACAGGGGTATAACGGTCGAAGAAGAATTTAATACCAAGATAATATAATCGACAACGACAGTAATACTATAAATTTTTTCTCTATACGCTAGTATCTAGTATAGAAAAGGTTAGAGAATTTATTGTATCAAGTATAGCTTGATAGATATAGATAGCGGTATATAAGATGGTTAAATAGAATAAATTCCTCGTTATAGTATAATATTCGCTATATAGTAAGGGATATTAATAAGTTAGATAAAGGATAAATTACTAAATAGAAAGGAAAAAAAAAATACCCTAATTTAAGGTAGTAAAATACTTTTATTAAACTTTAAAAAGGCTACTAGAATACTAGTAGTAAGCTATTAGAAAACGTACTAAGGAAAGAAATATAAAGATATAAATAAAAGGAATAGAGAATAAGAATTTTTCTTAAAGATATAATTAATACCTATAAGGTTTAGCTTTAGATAATAGAATATACTTTATACTAGAAGGGATAGTAAAGGGATAATAAAAGAATAGATTATAGGTAGTAAGAATAAATAGTACTTAACTTCTCTTCTAAGTAGGGTAGCGTAGGTTTTATATAGTCTTGTTATAAGATACGCTAGCCCTACTCGAGACTATATATAACTATAATACTAAATCCTAGATTAGTATATAGCTATAATACTAAGTTATAACCTTAATACTAATTTATATTATAATACCTATTATAATACTCTATTATAATACCCTTATTAAGTAGTAGCTTTATAATCGCTTTATAGCTATTATATAAAGCTGCCTAGAATATATTACTATACTCTCTACCCTATATATTAATATTAGCGCCCTTATTAAGTAGTAGCTTAATAATTAACTTATAGCTATAGTCTAAAGCTATATAGAGTATATTACTATACTCTCTAATCTATATATTAATATTAATACCCTTATTAAGTAGTAGCTTTATAGTCGCCTTATAGCCTATAATTAAAGTAATCTAGGGTATATTACTAAAGTATCTACCCTATATATTAATATTAGCGCCCTTATTAAGTAGTAGCTTTACAATCGTATTATAGCCTCTATATAAGGCTATCTAAAGTATATTACTAAAATATCTACCCTATATATTAATATTAGTACCCTTATTAAGTAGTAGCTTTATAACTATCTTATAGCTATTATATAAAGCCTCTTAGAGTATATTACTATATACTCTACCCTATATATTAGTATTAGCGCTATTATTAAGTAGTAGCTTAATAATCGCCTTATAGCCTCTATATAAAGCTACCTAGAGTGTATTAATATATAATTCACGCTATATATTAGTATCAGCGCCTTTATTAAGTAGTACCAGCTCTATAATCGCCTCTTCGCTATTAAAGTCTATAGCCTCTTTACTATTAAAGTCTATAGGTTTATAGTTATCTACTATTTTTAGAAAGTATATAAGATTAAAGATATTTCGTCGTCAAGGTATATATAAAAGTATTTTAAAGAATTATTAGAATATATAATTAACTCTCTATTTAGACTATAGGTTTATATAGACTGCTATAGAATATTGATATTACGGCTACGCCTTATAGCGATGGTGATAGCGGGGACGACTAGTGGCCTAGGATTAATAACTTAGACCTAGGCTAAGAAGCCGAGCATAATTTGGACACGTAATTAGAAATTATATAATAAAGTCTACGACTAGCGTAGGACTTACTAATTAAATTATATAATAAAGTCTATGACTAGCGTAGGACTTACTAATTAAGTTATATAATAAAGTCTACGAGTAGCGCGGATTTTACTAATCTAGATAAGTATATAGTTAGAGAAAGAAACGTCTATAGGAAGTCTCTTATCGTTAATTTAATCTTTAATTAAGAGTTATATATATTAATATCCTCCCTAGAATCAGTATCACTTTAATATATTACTAATTACCTATTTATTCTTACCTATATTAACTCCTATTATTAATAACTAGTATCTAATCTAAAGAACTACCTTTATTATAAGAAGTTAGGCCTATTATACTTTAATAATCTTTAAAGTAGGAAGGGTGACGTGTAAGTTTATACACGATCTAGCTAATCGATATAGAAAGATAAGATATAAGAATATTAGCCTATAGTTTAGATAATATAGACTAGGCTTAGTTAAGAACCGAAATTAATAAGCTTGGAGGGGAGAACTAAGAGATCTAGACGATTTTATAAACTCTCTTAGAATAGAACTAAGAGCTATAATAAAGAGTAAGAGTAGCTAAGGATATACTCTAGATATTAGGCTAGGATTAGAACGATAATAAGGTAATAGTCGAATAGATTAAGAAGGCTATAATAGCTAAGTTATTAAAACTTCTAATACTTAAGAGGTTTAATAGAATATATAATAAGCTATAAAGCTTTTTAGTAGGAGTAATACTATACCTAGATATATAGTTAGTCTAGTTAGATATAGAAGAAAGGAAGGTGTTATTTATATTAGTACACTTTATAGGAAAAGCTATAAACTAGTTTAAACCGTATCTAATAGATTTTTAAATAAACATACTATATAAATAGTAAGTAGAGATAGTAGCGATTTTTAGCGACTACCGATATTTTATTAATAAGATTAAGTCAGCCTTTAGAGATATAGATATTACAAGAAGGGCTGAGGAATAGTTAATTAAGATTAAATAGGATAAAGGAGTACTAGAATATATATTAACCTTTAAACAGCTTGCGATGAATATATAATAGAATAAGGAATCCCTTAAGGCTAGGTTTAAGGAAGGACTTAAGTTAGAAATTCGGTATAAAATAATCTAAATAGACCTACCAGCCACGTTAATAGTAATAAAGGCTTAGGTAATAAAAATTAATAATAAATTACGAGAATAGAGAGAAGGTAATAAGCATATACGATACTAGGTTAATAAAAATATAAATCTATAATAGGATTATAGGGACCCAATAGTACTTAATACTAATAAAGAAAAGAAGAAGAACGTAATATACTTTAAATATAATAAGAAAGGCTATTATTCGTAGGAATACCAAAGCTAAGGAGGATAGAACTAAAATTGAAATAAGAATAAGGAGTTAATATACTTTAAATATAGAAAGAAAGGATATATAAAGAAAGATTATTATTTAAAAGATAAGAAGGAAGATAATAAGAAGCTAATAATACAAGTAGTAGTAAAAAAAGAAAAGAAGGAAGAACTAAAGGATATAATATTGGCGAACCTTAAACACGAATATATACATTAGACCTTCTATTATAATAATTCTTACCTAATCTACTTATTAAGTAAGCAAGGATTAGGATAGTTTCTATAAAAGCTAAGGAAGGAACGCCTAGTAGTAAACTTTAAATAAACCTAAGAATAGGTAGAAATATAATAAGATAAGTAGGAATTAGACTTATTAGGGGAAGGACAACTAATACTATCCTAAATAACGGTACTAATAAGTATATAAGGGTTATCTACTAGAAGTAAAAAGGTAGAATATACTAAAATAACTAAAAGTATTAGTTTGGAATTAATAGAAACTAAAGGATCTAAGAAAGAATAGATATTCGTAGAGCGGGGCTTAAGTAATCGAATAATTAAACAAGTCTATAAAGACTAGAAGGTTTATAATCTAAGGAATATAAAGATTACTTCATTCCTATAGTAGTTAAACTATAATTATATTACTCTAGGAAGAATACTAATAGGGAACGAGTGGAAGCAACTGATAAAGAAGATATAATAGCTAGAAAAAGCCTATATACTAAGAGTACCAGTTAAATATATTATACTAATTTTAGAGAAACCCTAGAAATATAAATATTAAGAAGGGGACGATGAAAGGATATATATACGACACCCAGCGTACTATAAATTAGTATAGATATTATATATAGATAGGAATTATTAGATATATATAGGACCTAAGTAAAGGTATAACGCTTAGCTAGAACGACGCGAACAAGATCGATTTATCGACGTTATACTAAAGGACGAGGTCTATAGATAGTACCCGATAGAGGAACGACTATCTAAGTATATTATTATAATGCTAGGGAAATTATTACTTTTAGAATCTTTGTAACGGTGGTATTGGATCCGTTTTTGGCAGCTTTCGGCCGCTGCTTTTGGAGACCTTTCCACCTCGCTTAGCCCCTTCCTCCTCGCCGCTTTTAAGAGAGCTCCCCTGCTAGCGTGCTCGCTTGTCCGGGGCTACCAAGAGCTTCTTTCCTTCCCCTCCTTCGCCCACTGCTTCATACTCCCGCCTTTCCCTTTCTGTTAGCAGCTCATACGGCGCAGCTCGTCCTCTCGTCTTGCAGTCAGCGTCTACTTAAAACGATGGCAGACCCACGCTTTTCTCGACTACCACTACCACCTTCTCCCCCCTTTCTTCCAGCTCTTCAGTACCGCCTGCTTGTCTGCCGCCGCTGCTTCTACGGCCGTTCCGATGGCCTCCATACGACGGATCACTCGTAGAGCGCTGGATGACGCTATGGTCACCAGCACCGCGGCGGCGGCCTCTTCTGCAAATAGCACTCCGATGCGAGATTGCTATCGATCGCATCGATCCACCCCATCCACGACCCCGGACTTGGACTTAGACTGGGAGACCCGATCCACCTCAAGTTCGTCCTCATATAGACAGTCGGATTCCGGCTCCGAAGCGGATTCAAGTCCCGAATCTACTGTTCCGGGAGATGCCGAAGGCAATACTGGCAAAGGCGATTCGGATACAGAGCTAGACTCGGAAGGCGAGGAAATCATGAGAGATATTGCTGAGTGCAAGCTTGAGGGGCCAGCTAAACCTAAACATAAACCACAGACGGTAAAGTTATGGAAGAGGGAAGGCGAGTTTTGGAACAGGTGAGCTGGCCCGCCTAGAACCTTGCTCCTTGATCACCTGTACTCTGCTAACCGCAAATCCACGACTAGGTATTGTCTGAAGATCGCGAAGAGGACAATGATGTCACCAGCAGAACTGCTACTCGCGTGCCAACCCGAAACATTCAAAGGCTATCTACGCTGGCGGAAGAAACATTCTCGTCTTAAAAAGATAAGCTCAATGGCGAGTTACTGGAAGAGGATTAGCCAGTACTATCGGGACCTTGCTGGCCACCGTATGGATGCTAACATCCTGGATGACGTCTGCAACGTATGTTCCCCCTACTCAACTTTCCATGTGGTAGATTACTGATGTTGCGGTAGTGGCTTCCTACGCTAGGTCTCGACACATCCGAGAATAGCAAACATGCTATGTACGTTCACGACTTGTATGCCATCCTTCACGCATTATGGATCGACGACAAGAAACCGCTGCATGGCCTGGTCCGAATCTTTATATCCCTCCTCCTTATTGTGTCTGCGGCTACCGCCACGAGACCAGGAGCCGTTGTGGCGCTTGCATTCAAAGATATTGAGATCATGAAGGTTCGCAGCCTCGACGACACAGAACGCAGTACCATTTTAGTGAACGTCAATCTCGAAAAGGTTAAAAATCAAGGTACAAGTGGAAAACCGTACGTTGACCAACTGGTGAATGGTGAGCACTCAACGGTTAATATTATAATCTAGGAAAAAGTTCACTTTTCGTCTCGAAGGAATTCCCGCGTTCTGCATTGTCTCTTTTTTTTTGACAGTTGGCTTCTGCCACGACGCTTTTCTAGACGAGTTTTCCACTATCCACCAGATCTTCAATCTAGTTATACCGACGGAACGCAAGATGCTCCGCCTCAGGTGGAAAGAAGAGGTGCTCCATCGCCCTTTCTTTACCGACGTCAAACATACAGTCGGGGGTGCGCGTATCCAGAAAGAAACGCCCTTTCCCTACACAAAGTATCAAGGCATCTTCAAGCGCTTGGGGCGCGAGGCAGGCTTCGAACTGCCAGTGAATTTGTACCAGATACGAAGAGCGTCGGGCAGGAACATCAACGGTATGTTTGCTTTCCCCTACAGGTTTCTTACGGACGGCAAGCGCTGATGCCAACCACCAGTCGCTCTTGACCCAGCCGAACGGAATCAAACCATGGGCCATAGCAGTTTCGTATACGAGAAATACTACACGCCAACGCATATCGCCCGTGACTTCCAGTCCATTTATTTTGGAACCCCCTCAGAGGAGCAGCTTATCCAATCCGTCGCTAGCATGAGCATATCACGGGATCGACGCGCACCCACGGAGCTAAATAGTAGACAACTAGATGAAGTAAAGAACCATCCTGATTTGGTAGCTCTTCGCACAGAACGAACGGAGTGCAAGGTAGAACTACACGCGCAGGGCTACAATCCGCTTAGGAAGGCGAAGGGGACGGATCTTTATAAGAAATATGTGGATACGAACCTCAAGGCGCACAGTACCTACCAAAAACTTCACAGAGAACGGTTGGCTGCGGCCATTCGCGAATTTCATGACACGATCGATTCGATTGAGATAGCCAAGCAACTCGGTGGTAAAGCCGCCACAGAGGTTCTGACGCTGCCGGCTGTTGAATTCGAACTCAAGGAGCGCGCTACGATTGCCAGCATGCTCTTTCAACCTTTTCGGGGCGAGGAAATGCATGTACAGTTTGTGAGTGCTTTAATCAAGCTAGGCCACAAACAAGAGACGCGGCGACCCAAGGCAGTCAAGCGAAAGATGGACATGGTCGTACGTCCATACAACCAAGTCCCTTCTCCGAACAAGCGAAGCTATTACATCTCTACGTCGTCACTGTACGCATTCCATCAAGAGGACGTAGCTGCGAAGACAGAGCCTACTCCACCCCCACATGATGAAGTCCTGGAAGAGCTATATCCGAAGGTGCTCGGCGATCTAGTCTGCCTTATTTGCATTGGTAATAGTGAGCGCTCGGATGAATGGAGGCTTCGCCGCTGGGAGCGGAAAGATGTCCTTAAGAAACACATAGAGTCGCATTTTAAGGACCATAAATTCCGGGCGGAGTTTTCGTGCCGCCATCCCAAGTGTCATGGGGTCATGCTAGACGGAATCATGCACTTCATGAGACATGCTCTCGATGACCATGGAGTATCTCATTAATACCACTGACTGCTTTCCCTTTCCTTTCCTTTCCTTTCCTTTCCTTTTCTTTCCTTTCCTTTTCTTTTCTTTCCTTTCCCCTACTCGTTCTAGTCACACAAAGTCTTGGCTGTTGTGATTTCTGCTAGGTAGTTGTTCGAGTTGGTGGCGCTGAGGATATCCCTGACATCATGCTTCGACTTCCTAACATAGATGCAAGGCTAGTACGATAGTAGTCCATGTGGTGTGTTTAGTCGTTTTCAAACCACTAGAGTTCCAATCTTTCCGTATAGTGCGCTTGTTGACTTGTGACTGAACTTTCAGAAGTCCCGAATCGTCCTTCGCCTTTATGGCTGGTTTTCCTCTGCTATCGACTAACCTGTTGCAGCATAAGTGGCAAGGCAGCAATGTATATGCTATGGTTACATCCTATCTATACTACTATTTGAAAAACTGCTAAAAAGAAGGATGGACTTGCGGCGATTTCACTACTCTGCAAAGGGTCTGAATGAACAGCCTATTCAGCCTGGGCCCACAACGCTACCAGCAGCATGCGAGGCATGAATGTATTTATAGCTAGCGGCTCTAAAGCGACACTGAGAAGCCACGCCGAAAATTATGATTCCGGTTGAGCTACGTTATGGATTAGATAACGAAGCACACACGCAGTCAATTATCCCGTTGGCTGCTAATCAAGCCAGTTGCTGCTTCATTACTCTGGCTCTAATCCCTGTGAAATCACATTGAGGTCATGGTACAACCGACGCCCAAGCCAGCTGTCTGTACAACGACCATCATGACCTATGCGCTTGAAGAGAAGCTTCAGATTGCACATAGACTTTGCCAGCCATCTGGTAATCTTAAGGAAGCCGGAAACCTTTATCAGCCAATTGAGTTCATCTGAGCCTTGAAGAAGTTGTGTTCTTGCCGAGAAGCGCAGCGACTTAACGCGACTCCAACTCTGGCGGGATTCAAGAAGCAGTCATCTTCAGCGAAAAAGACAACTATTATTTCGGCAATGCAGTACTTTACAGTACTGTAGACACCTAACTTACGTACTGCACATTCGGGTCAGCAATCTGCGTGGTTTGGTCACGACTGGTTTCATCACAGGTGGTTTTATCATGAATGGCCTTATCACGGGTGGTCTTATCACGGGTGGTCTTATCACGGATGGTCTTATCACGGATGGTCTTATCACGGGTGGTCTTATCACATGTTCACTCATGTGATGATTGTATACAATGCAGGAAAGTACTGTACGGTCACATTCGGTTAAAAATGGCTTGTGACGAGTGATGCAAAAGATAGTAGGTGCTTAGCATATGAGAACTCCCCACAATTATAGACTCAAAACCAGGCACAGCCAGAGCCCCATCCAGGCTATGTACTGGTCATTTTTGCTTCATGGGGATTCCCATTTCTGGGCCACTCACAATTCCTTTCACGCAGTAAGCACTGCCATGGCTTAGGATTTTCATAGCGTAAGTGCTACACAAAGATTGAATGGCAAGGTTCGACACAGCTATAATTGCTCGAAGTTTATGAGTATGGCACGGCAGGGTGGAAATAGGACTGGTTTATGGACGCATCTTGTTACTTACAAGAAAGGAAACAAGCTGAGAAGATCTAAAGAGAGGCAGGAACACCCGCTTCCTAAAATGCATATCCAGCACTTGTTCACTATTAAATCTTTTGCGCTGCCCATCAAGAACTGCGGCTCTCAAAGAACTCTTCCATGCACTAATATTATGCCGTGTACTTGAACCTTCGTGTAGTACATGCGCAAGATAGATGCGGGCCGCTCAAATATCATCACATAAACAGCCACCTTTCTTGATGTTATATGGTTGATTATGTTCGTTATCGCGCATCCTTCTGCATCATACACTAAGATTAGAGCATAAAATAGCTCTATAATCTGCCTCATGCCTAATACAAGCCTACCAATGAAGCCAAGGGTAGTGTGAGACAAGACACAGCCAATGAACTTGCCTTTGCAGCTAACTGGCGCCTGGCTTTACACCTGACGCGTCTACGGCAGATATATAATCCTGTAGAGGCGAGAGAATATGCTCACAACGTGCCTCTCGCTTCAGGACAATCAAATTTCTCAGGTTTGGAAACCTGCTTCTTCAACTACCGACGCAAATCGTTCCATTAGGTCCAAATCTTTCAATTCCACCTCCAAAATGGGAACAGCCACTGGCATAATGACCGATGCATGTGATACCTCCGCAGAAAAGGTCTCCCCAACCGCAGTACTTAGGATAGACCACTCAAAGATTTGCATACTATGCAAGAAACCCAAAGACCAGGACAACGGACTCTGCAAAATCGATGGTCACGTCCCTGACATCCACAACCAACTCAAGGCTCCGACCTACAACCCTTCTCAGAAGAACCCGCGTTTTAAGCATTGTACGCCACCAAATACTCCCGTCTACGAAGATTTCTCCGTCTTCTTTGCCGGTAGTATTGAAATGGGAAAGGCTGTATAATGGCAACCTCTTCTGGCCAACATTCTCTGCGACCTACCTATCACCGTGAACAACCCGCGCCGCGGCGAGTGGGACCCTAACATCACACAAACGGCCGAGAATCTATCTTTCTGCAGGCAGGTCGAGTGGGAATTCGATGCTCTTACCAAGTCAACAGTCATCTGCTTCTTCTTCGATATCAACACGTCAAGCCCCGTGACCATGTGCGAACTGGGCCTGTGGGCGCACAGCGGCAAGGTTGTGGTCTGCTGCGATAAGGAATTTTGGAAGGGTGGCAACGTGCACCTCGTCTGCGAGCGGTACCAGATCCCGCTCGTCACAGACTTCAAGGACCTACCCGGTCTGATCAGATCAAAGCTGAGGACGAAGGGTATGGTGGAGGGCATGCTTGTCGACAAAGATGGCAACATGACTCAGCATGAGAAAAACCTTGATTATGACAAGAGCATGACAATGGCTAAAGCAGAGGAACTTCTTGCATCCAAGATCTTGAGGCGCCAAGCCCAAACACCCGACGTGGAGATAATGACGAGCAGCCAGATTTGACGCTATCGCTCGGTTTTGTCTTCTTGGGAAGGAAGGAAGCTATATTTGCGTTACTTTGCATTGCGACTCCCAGGCCGAAGTCTAAAGTGATTGGTCATACATATCTCTAGTACTTCTGGGCGATTATCGTACTGTATTGGATTTTAGATTTTAGCAATGATAATTTGCTCTGTTTTTGTTTTGATGTTTTTCCGGCTTATCGATAAATGATTGGAACAAGACGGCAATTTACTTTTCAGGATAAGCATGCACTCGAGTGAAATTTATGAGGTAAACGACCCCATCACGAATGACCATATTAAACGTACGGAAGACAGTCCTATAACAAGTCACGTTGTCAGCGGTCATTGATTCGTTGACCAAAAAAACCCAGCTATAGTCATCCTCACAATGTTCTCCCAACTTTAGTCTTACTGAAGGTTATGTTTATCAAAAAAGGTGGTTGTGAAAAATATCAAAAAGTGGGCATTATAGCCGCGTTAACGATTGGTGTGCCGCAGTAAGGAGATATCTAGGTACGTGCAGAAGGAATACTAAAATTGGTGCAGCTTGCATGGAGATCTCTATGCCCAAATATGGGCCCCGCTCGGAGCCTTCTTATTGTGCCTGCCTTTTTCTTGGCTTTCCTGAATGAATAAACCTTTACCTTCCTTGCCTTTTCTCAGTCTTGCCATAAACCTCTATTATCATGCGTTCACTACTCCTAGTAATGTATTGACGCTCTTTGAACGAGGCTATTTTAATATTAATTAGATCACTCAAAATGACGAATCAATTGCTGAACATGTCCGTAGTAGAATGAGGGATGAGGAGGTACGTTTAGATTCTTTTCGAACTATCCCACTAATTCATTGTAGTTTATTTTGGAAGGAAGAGCATTTTTGTCGCTGCTCGCAGTTGCAGAAGCCGAGTATCTAGACTTTGTTCGCCCCAAGCTCTTACCACATAAACTATCTCTTGACCACCGTTTGAGTTCCCCTACACCCGGCCGTGGTACATCGCCAGCCACACAGACAGAACTTGAATTGAGCATTGCGAACGACATTCCGCTGGCCGCTAATTCATCATCCAGGAATAGTGTGCAACTAGAGACACTCGATGATCGTGAACTCTTTGCAGCATATACCACATTAGAAGATGCGGATAGGCAGACTGCAAGCGCCGATACGGAAATGCCAGACCATTTAGATGATGAAGCACAAGAAAATACTAGAAATTTAACAAATCGACATAGTATGTCCAATGATCAAACCGCTCCTACACTCAACAATGACAGGCCGGATGTACTAGTTGTGAATGAAGGGCTGAATGCGTCAGCCGGTGGTATCATCAACTATACGGACGCTGCTAATCCCATACTGGTCTCTCATGCAGAACGGACTCTATCCGCATCGTCGCCACAATCTTCAGTGAGCTCGAGCCTGACTCCTGTGCTTAACATCAGGTACCCTTGGTTTTGGGAGCAGCTAGATTCTCTATACGGTGGCTCTTCGGAACATGCTTTACAAAATATACCGGATATAATCAGGCTTGGGGACCATTTTCTCCGACAAGATGTTGCGAGCTTTGTGGCGTATTTTTATAGTAAACGGAATAATGGCGAGTTTTGGCATCGGCCTAGGCTAAGTAACATCGCTAAAAATGGCACGATCATGCAACGGCTGCTCAGAGGTCTTCATGACGCTGAGACGCTTGATCAGAATCACGCTGTGGATACTGTCCAACTCCGGCTATCGAGGGTTATTCTCTACCACTACTTTGAAAAGCTTTGCATCGACTATTCAGGTCAGAAACCTCGAGGCAAGACTACCGCCAGCGTCGTCACAGATAAGGTATTGGATGAACTCTATAGCGCCGAAACTGAACCATGCTGGCCGCGGTCGCGAGAACAAAAGCGACAAAGCTTCCATCGGCACAAGAAAATTGGTAAGAGATGGTCGATTGTGGCAACTCATTTGGGGCTCGGTATCTTGCTGACCTGCAGCCCCAGCTTTGAAGCTCAAATGTAAGGTCCCGCAACGCTTTTCGCTTGTGTAGCTCACCGCATGTAGAAATAACTGTGCGTTCACTGAAAGGATGGTTTCGGCCCTTTTGACATACACAATACACGTGTATCCTGAAGGGTGCAAGCTCGTTCGACAGCTAGATCCGTTTATCAAGTCCATAATAACCGGTTCTATGCCGATCGGCCCAGAACCAGGTGCAAACATATTGGGACGTCTTGATAAGTATAGACAAAAAGAGGAGAAAGAGCTGTTTGAGTTTAAAGAAGACTGGGAGGCGCTGGAACTTGGAAGGGGTTTTTTCAGCTGGTGTAATACGCGGCGTTGAAGCCTAAAGCGAGACGTCGTGGTCTATGAGACCATGAGATCGTGCATAGCCACATTTTCTCTCAAGTAAGCGTAAGTATTATGAAATCACAGGGCGCTTGCGTCATGAAGGTCCTACTGGGGACACGTTGGGTAGAAAGACCCAGGCATTGAAATGACTAGCATCAATGTCAAGAGGTACTGTAACACTGGCACTTCTTCCAATTCGTTTCGATCAATATACGTTCTTTCATTCCCTTAACGCAACTGCGGTAGTATGACAATCAATCATGCACACTATGTACATTCACTCATTTGACGTGAACAACCACCCCACGCACACAAAAGTGCGGCATATCGGTTACGACTGCCACAAGCGCTGAAATATTCTGTCCATTGTTGCCCATTATTTTGTTTTGGGCTGTGGCATGGTCTTGCAACAGACCTTGCTTAGCGAATCATTATTTTGCCTTTTCAACGACGCAGCCGTCCTCCATGCAGCTTAGCGGCGCACCATGTCACTCATTCCCCTTCACTATTATCAAGAGCTACCTTACGTGCTATACCAAATCATATGCAAGCATCAACGTAGGGGTTAGTTCTAGGGGTGGTCGTGTATAAATGGAGCTCCATAGCCCGTAACTTCAATCAAGAACCCAGTTCTACTCACTCTACTTTCTATCTAATATTAACAATCTCCATTTTGACATGATAACGACTCACACTACTACAGGAAGCTTCCCCCGCGTATCATATGTGCCATCAAGACGACAGGTTCCCCGTTTACTACATGCGGCATCCCGAGGGTCCGCAAAAGACATGCGCAGGCACTCGGTCGAAGATTCGAAATGTATCAATTCGACCAAAAAAATAAAAACTCTGGGGACTTTCGTCAAATCGGCGAACCTGGATGTGACTTTGTTATCGGAAATACGTACAGTATTGCCGATCTCCTCTTCGACAACCCGTTTGCTGCAAGCCGTATTCGAAGTCTAACACTATACTTTGAGAGACCGAGAATTGATTCAAATGGACCGCACCATTGGTGCCCTGATCGAGCATCGCTGATGACGGCTGCCTTCGACATTTTTCTCAACTTACTAAGCCAGATCTTTTTTTGCTCTTTCGAAGACTAGAAATCTGAGGAGCTAGGCTTAAGTCTTGTCTCAAGGTGCCACCAAAAGGCGACTGGAGATTTACGTTCACGGCCATGCTTTGCCCATTGTTGGATTTTGCCAAAGCTTCGGAACTTTCGTATTCTCGATACCGAAGGTATAGAATTCAGTATTTCAGATGGTCAGAGATTTAGGGAAGCAGGCCCGGAAGAAGCTAAATATTGCATACAGCAGAAACTGATGCCTCAATAGCATCCAAGGCGAACAGTTGTGGAAAATCTTGGCAAGGATGTCAGAGAAAAGGAGATTACGAATGCGAGTTAGATAGAAAAGCGATTTCTCATTACCAACCATGTCCCGGTTTAGCATAGTGTCCTCGATGATGGTGTGGGAGCTACTAATCAGTCCATTTAGTGTGCAACGATCACTTTAATGAGTTGGTTGGACACACTTTAGTTAACAAACGTTAACGTTTATTTGATACCCGTTTTGTAATCGTCCATGCGCTGAGAATAGCCGTAATACAGGAACCACAAACCGATACTGGTCACCACTGTATGAATCAGGAAGTATTGAACAGCACTATCCTAATAACGTCCCTCTATGAGGCACCGAAAATAGGAGGGACACATTAACTAGAGCTATATCAACTCTGCAAAAACAGAAATCCCCGCTTTATTCTCCTCTGGGCTATGTGTTCCGGCGTTTTTCAAATCCCTGGAACCGCTTCTATCTAAAAATTACATTTGGGTCGTCATTCTCATACTCAGTTTGCAGAGAGCCTTATTCTATAGCATAACCAACCGCCATTCCTACACCATTACCATCCGCCTCTGCAAGATCTACAGCATCCACAAACAATTCCATCTGGGCGTTACAGCCTTGCTACGATAGGGGGAAATCAACCTCGCCTTTTGCCTGCTATACTTTTTGCGATGCTGTAGCGTTTGTAGAACTAGCAATTCTAGACAGAAGCCTTCGGGCGCGTTTCAGTGATATCGCATAAGGTAAACAGGGGAGGCTTCTTGTCTTAGTGTAAGTCATTACCATTTTGAGATGGAGATGGTCAATATCAGATAGAAAGTAGAGTGAGTAGAACTAACTTACGTTTTTGATTGAAACTACGGACCGTGGAACTCTATTTCTGTACATCTACCCCGAGTGCTAAGCCTCATATAGGTATTTACATGTGGGATAATAGTTAATGGTGAAGGTGGCGAGTGAAATGCTACCCTGCTATGCAGAAGGGGAGAATGGTTGCGTCGTTGAAGAAGGCAACTCGCGTCGGTGACGATTAAGAAATGGACATAGATTCCTCTTAGATACCAAGCGTAATACTCGTATAGGTTTGCCCACAGAGGATTAAGGTCGGGGAAAGAGAGGACGGTGGTATTGTGCGGGCGTTCTCTAAATCTGTGCGCTATAGAAGGTACAAGGCCGCTAAGGGCTCCCATACTAAAATGGTGGGACCTAAAAGGCATCATATGAGTACTGTTGTACTAGCCCAGCAAGCACTTTGGGAAACTGAAGCCCGATGTTAAGGAGATCCTAAATGCCACCAACACAGACAACAATTAACGTCAGCTAAATGGCGCCTATAGTAATACAGTCTCAATCTTCGAGCTGGGGGACAGCCCTCGTTCAGAGACGGCTCCTATTCCGGACCTCCGATGTCCCTTATTTGTAAGGTCACAAAGCCATATTTCAATCCTCTAATCTTTTCTCCTCTAAGGAACCTAGCCCTTGACAAAAAATATTATCCGAGAGGTCGGTGGCATTGTCAACGGTGTTAATCGTCTAATAGACTATAATCTCCGTCCATCAATGACAGTGACATTCTCCCCAAATTTTGAAAGCCAGTTGTTTGACCAGAATAAACTGATTTAGATACCTAAGCCACCCAGCATAATTTCGCGAAGAAATGATATGAGTGCCCACGAAATTGATTGCATGGTCTCTGGTAATGCGAGGTGTATTCCGAAACCACTATCTGGCATCGACACTTCCGTGCCTCTCTTGTCGGAACTACACAATGCATTAAAAATGAGAGGCTATGAGCGACTATTGGCGAAATTTTCCGGTCTCGGGAAGCCACAGCCTGCGGAGTAGATGCGAGGTAGCTTGCTCATCCGATGGTCGGGCGCCGATACTAAGAATATCTCGACATGCAATGATATGAGATATATATAATTCTGTCGCCGACAACCATCGGATCAGATATCACTCAAGTTGCTCTTCGCTCACATTAAACTTTCACCCTTCGTACCATGAGCCCTAAACCCAGTATGTCCTTCCTACTACGTTCATTCTCCTCATGCTAATCACTTTCTCAGGCCCAGTCCTTATTGATTTGACACAGAGTACTGATGTCTGCTCAAGCTGTAGGAAGGCTTTGAAAAGTACCGCGCTGATGGCAGTTCCCTGCGGATGTGTAAGACTGGCATGTTCGAGATCGGATTCTGGCCTAATATCAACAGATATTTTGTCCCCAATGCTTTGGAGACTTTTTGAAAAAGGCCCCAGACTGCGCACTGTGGATTGCGAGTAAAGAGGCCTGTTTGCAACGAGGACCTGGGCTTCGGCGCAGATTAGTGTGCAAGAGGCATCAAATCCGGATGAAGAACATGCTTCGTCTTTTTCTTCCTGATAGTGCTTCTGATTGTGTCATTTGCAATGACTCAGATACAGGTCTTCTCGTGCTCAGGTGTGGTAGGTATTTCTGTAAAACTTAAGTTCTACGCTAAACTCCCAGGACATATATTCTGTGACAGCTGTATATTCACATGGAAAAGTATGGCATCTACGCAGCCTTGGACTTGTCCAACGTGCCGGTGTGATCAATTTGAGTGCTGTAAAGAACACCCTGGACTATTCAAGCCTATCCGTTATAACCCCACCAAGACGTACGCTCAATCGATAATAAAGAGAGCGTCTAAGCAAGCACGAACGAGGATTATCCGTAGTTCTATTGCTGTATCTCCACTTCAGTCCATCCAAGGGAAAGGGCATTAGAAAAAGGGGGTAGCGGAACACTGGGAGTTGGGGTAGGTTGTGATTTAAAGAACATAGACGCTTCTAATTAAAATCCTTCAGTATTGCAATGAGCTGAGTTGGTGATTGAGTCTTGTGCCTAATAAAGTGCTAGGATATATCTGCAAATCTCTTCTCGCATACTGAGCCCATATTCTGTCATCACTGGCCTCACTCCGATCTTGATGCTAATATAGGATGATCCTTCGCTCGGCCTCGAAACCACCGTCATTACCATAACCAACTATATTTTCCAAAAGCTTCATGTCCGAAAAACACTACAACCTACCGTCTTTAGTAAGCCTAACCAAAACGTATTTAGGAAAACCTGCTAACATTCTTGTTGGTAACCAAATTTCATTCACTCTATCTGATTGCTCCCTGTAGATGCAAGAAACACTCGTTTCGATTCCCATTTCCGCTTCTTAAAAAAACCTGAAACTTGGGCTCCAGTCATACAAACTTCTTAGGTGGGAGCATTCGGAACAAGAAAATCACACTACCTTCTCTATTCGCAGTTGTTCCCTTAAGAGATGCCGGGACACAACATTTACTATAACATATGTTATCATCTACTATGTGGCTAAAGATCCTAATATCCCTCAGCTTGAACCTTTCATTGCCATGTCAAACCCAAAATTGCTGTCAGCTTATATATGATTGATCCGCGCCCTGAAATTACGTTCAGAGTTCAATCGCTCAGCCACTTACTTGCTTCGCTTCGCCTTCACAACTTTTCATTCAGCGAAAGCTTGGATATTTGAATCAGAATTATGCCCAACATGAAGGAGAAATCCTACCCAATAATATGGCCATTGGAGGATGATCCCGTCCATCCGAAACTTAGGGAATGTATTAGTCTTACAGCCAAGATCTTGATGAAAGCCACCGCTCAATGCAACCTAGGCCCTAGGTTGATCAAGTGCCAGGAGTTAGCGCGAAGTCTCCAGACCAATCCAACATGCGTCCAGGTTTATGACAGCGCTACAGACACGGCACGGAGATATTCCCTATTCTGCAAGAGTTAACCATGCATTAATCTGACAATGCTTTAGGGCACGTCTCGCTTGTAGGCGACCAGATAGCGCCACTATGTCTGCTCGGCTAGGTTTCGTAGATAGGGAGGGTGTTAGAGTCAAGAGCCAATGTTGCTTTGCGACAGGGATACAGGCGGACTGAGCCTGAAACTAAGGACAAAAGAAAAGGCCTGATCAAACTATGTAAATGCACTAGCTCGGATACCACCTAAGATACATACGAGTAGCGGCAAAAAAAAGGTCAACGTTCTTGATGCAGATTCGATACCGAGTTCAGACTGTCTATCTCTTGTCGATTTCGCTAGGGGCAAGTTCTGTGCCAGCAACTATACCCGTTTATGTGAATATTAATACAGAGGCCATACCTATAGAAGGAATCGTGATATCAACTATTATCTTCGACGAGCACCGAGAAATAGGTATAGTACTCTGCATAAACTGCCTCTTCCTGTTTAACAACCCCCTCGGCCTCATGAAGTATGAAGGATTCTTATTATCAGTATTATGGTGCGAGGGGCATGCTAAGCAGATATTAGTGCACGAATGACTGGGAATATAAAGTGAGACAAACCAAATTCGGAAACTGATTGGCTATGCTCCACAGAAGCTAGATGCACACCCCTAAATAGAGTCACCCGAATCTATAGCATCACCGAGATGAATAAAAGTGGCCGAATTAGCCAACCCTACATTATCGAGCAGCTATATAAGGAGGGGCTGGTAAAGAATCTATGACAAATGAAAGTCATACACAGCTGACTTCAGGACTCAGTCGTTCACTCTAGGCTCCGATACAATCGGAGTTCTTCTTGGTGTACAACCAGCCTTCAAATTCTTATAAGTAGCATCTAGAGAAGCATATTTCCCAAAGCAAGCATTGTTTTCGCTCTCATACAACCCTCTTCTATTTTTCTTCATCACCCTCAAATAATCATCATGGCACCGCGAACAGATACACTCGAAATAGATCCGTTTAATGAATCTGAAATCTCAACTTCTTACTATCCGCATGTAAATTCTGGGAACACGTTAGAGCCATAGGAAGGCCCAACCGTACCCAACACCCCAGAAGGACCAGAAGAAGGCGAAATCCGGCTTCATCTATCTGGTCTTTGAGCCAGGTATTCATAAAGAACATCCAAAATATCAGGAAATCTATAAAGGATGATGGTAATATTCCGTTAGATGAGGGTAAAATAGCTTGGGAGGGATTGGATAACACCGTCGCTTTCCTTTTAAAAAGAGCAAGGAAGTTCTTAAGCAACTGAACATAGCTAGGGAAAATCTGTGAAATATAGGCGAGCTAGCTAATAAAAAAGGAAGAACACTAAGATGTAGACAATCATACTGCTATTTTCCTAACAGTCGTAGGAACTTTAGGTCTACAAATAAAAGGGACTTTAAGGTCTAAAGCTAATTTTTAATTACACTTTCTAAGGAAAAGCCATATGATAATAAGAGAAACGTACTATATCTCGGGATTCTATGATTGTTAAGGTAGACCAGCCTAGTCGACTATTTCGCCCATACTAAATAGCTGAACAAGGCTAGTATGCCTAACTTGAGGTCCTATACATTGTCAGTGTAGTTCGATCGTGTTATTCGCTACGTGATTATAGGAATACCATCTACAAGTAAGGGATTCAAAGAAAAATCCGACAGATATATTCTCACACTTATGGCAATAGATTATACGCCAGTAGTATTTTTATAGAATGTTGTCTCGCAGAAGTCCCAACGCAGAAGAAGTAGTTTCATCTTTAAGCTGTTTTAAATCATCAGATACACAGGTGCAGGACTGATCGAGGTACCTAATAAAGCATAAACCGCACGAAGGGCAATTACAAGCAGATTCTGGCTTAATGAATGGATAGCAGACTTCGTTCTAATTGGATGCAAAGCTTCCCAGAAAGCCTAGAAGGTATCATTTAAGGCACATCAAGCTTCCGTATGAACCGTAGCTATACAGTGTAATGGCGGACCTTGAACCGTCGTATCGAAGCTGACATTCGACTACATCATCCAGATCATAGGGACAACAAAAGTGCGTTCCCCGAAGGCCTTTGCAGCCAATGGCATATTCTACGAGCATCTGAGATGAGGTTTTGGACGATTCAAAAATCATCTCGCCTTATCCCCGCCCAATAATCATGTGCTCGACCATGACCGCATCTAATCTAAATATTAGTTTCACGTCCCGCTGCGCCGTCCCATCATCCTACAAAATAGTATAGAACATTGACTTATAGTGCGCTTTATATAGTTACGCCGGAAACACCTTCAAAAGTGCTTCGAGAAGCAAATTATACGCTGTAGAGGAGTATCCTACGGGGTTGAAGCGCTTTCGGGATACTATAATTTGGGTGTGAGTTAATGATCAATCGACCGCTTAAAATCATTCAAAATGATCAACTACAGCTATATATAGTAACTTGCCTTTAGTTCAATGTCAGAGCTATCGAAGGATGGAGTGCCTTGATAAACCCCGGCATCAGCTTGTCAGCATACTCATTCTTTCTTTTCCACTAGTTTTGTCTCTCTTGTTCAACCTTACACTTTGATAGTATGAAACCCAACCGTTTAGACTCGCAATAGAGCTTTTTCTCCAATTCGGCTTCCTTCTTGTCGATGGGTATGAGGACATAAGTTTTCTCAACATCTCCTGAATTTACTGACTCAGCGTCAAGTCTGACGATTGGACATATACTCACCGATAGATGTCGGTGTAACAAAGACGTCATCTTCGATGATTCTGAAGTAGACATCTTCCCACACTACAGCAGGACACAGACTATAGAAGCTCCAGTCTTTTGGGGTATTCTCTCGATTCATATCAGATGACAATGGCAAGCTTTAGAGGTTGAGAAGAGTCGTGATTAAGAGCTTTCCAGACTGAAAGTGCAGATGTGAGAAAGAAGAAGTATGTCCATCATATATGGTTGGTCGGAAGCGTCGTGCATGCACTATTAACGTACGGACCTAGTCTTTGTTTCATCTTCGTATGTATTCTCATCATCCTGCTCAGGAATAAGTAACAGAGCCAAGGCTCCTTGAATACCATTCGAAAACTGCTAGAATAAGCGAAACGATTGATTTAACTTAGTTTTGAAACTAGTTGCATGACCATTGCCTTCGCCGCCCGTCTTGACGAAGAAGAGCAATAAAATTTTGGGTTCTCAGAAAAACGAATGAATGCTCTGGTTCCGCAGTCCCGTGACAAAACAGAGCTTTACAGGGGCCAAGACAGGAACCCATAAATTACGCCCTAGTAACAGTAAATAGAAAATAAGTTCATGCTATAGAAATAGGACTATTTAGAGAAGGCCTTGAAACACTCTTTAATCCAGAGGTTAGACGCTCCTTATTTAATTTGAGGCCACTCCAGTGTTATACGACCAACATTGGCTTGGTTACCTAGTCCTAATTTCTAGCTAACCAGTTATGTCCTCTATACAGGCAGTGGACAGCTCAGGAAGACAGCTGCGAACAACAATTATCAAGACTTTTTTAACTTTTTACAGAAAATTGTCCGAAATGCACCTCCAGTATGACATGCAAGTTTACTTTCCAGCATACTTCAACGGCTAATTTCATAGGTTTATATCGACAGGTAAGACCGGCTAGCCTTGGTCGCCTCAAGGCCAAGAAGCTCTTGTGTATTTCTTCCCGTCTACTACATAACCATGACAACTAAACACCTAATGTTGCTACAAGCAGGCTGCTACTGCAATGCTTACCTAACCACTATCGAGCTATCTCCGGTGGAGAACCGATACATCATATGCAATACAACCATTTACATACATACTAAGAATGCTTACAGTTACAAAGAAGTAAGTATATCCTCCCCAATAATTAAGTCGCAGGCCCATTTTCCTCGAGCTCAATAGGGACGGGTAAAAGTAACCCTTCACGAATCGACCGCATGCAGCACGCCCTCAGCACAATTAAGCTACACACGAGAGAAAAATTGCGTCGTGTCCAAGACTCTTGTCAACGAATAAGGCAGTTCAGGTAAACAGCTGTAACTTATATATGCTTAAGTCTATCACACAGCATAATATTGATCGGAAGGCACCTTCTCTTTCACGAAGCGTGCTCTCGTTCACCTTCTTCACCATCACTGAGTCCCCTCTTAATCTTGGTTGATGCGGCCATGGTTTTATTTGCCGTATTGCCAGTTTCAATTTTAATTCTTTTTAAAAATTCGTCAAAGCCCCTAAGCGTCGGGTGCCGGTCAATGATTTTTTTTCTTTCCATCTCTTTGGAAGAGTTAGTCACACTTAGGGTGCTTATAGGACCTTTAAATTACCGGACGAATTTTCAAAAGACAAATAGACCAGAGGTGGGAGTTTTGGAGTCTTGCTGTTCTCGTCCGTATTTTCACTTATCGAGCGGTTCCATTGACTCGTTGCTGGCTGAGTTTTCATGACCTTTAGCTGCTGCACTGATTGACTTTGGCCAATATGTCATACCTGTTCTATCGTGTCCCCAGTTTTCTTCAGATTACTGGTTCCGGTTGTAATTGAAAGAAAAAAGACTTCGGTGTTGGACTGTGAACTGCACATCTTTCAAGACTATGAAGTGGATGAATGAAATCGATATGGGTCAGATGAAATGCCCAGAGGCATAGAAACCCCTTATATACACCTCACTTGCCTCTCCGCGGATTTGTAGAGCGCAAGGTACACTCACACGGCTCGACCATTCGATCCGAAACTCCTGCTGCGCCCTATCTTTTATGCATATCCCTGCGTCACTCCAACGTTTCTAACCGATTAGGAAGGCATGTGATACCATAAAAGTGAGTGGCAAGCGACTAGGCAGCTAGCTTAGTCTAGCAGCGCAAGGTATGCGCATACAGTATCAAGGCTACATCCGTACGTCTCGGTATCCGAAGGACTGACGGTGCCATTCTTTCAAATGCTGAGTAGAATGTTTGCAGGTCTGAGTATAAGATTGAGAAGTAAGCTCGCTGGTCTAAAAATTCCTTACAGAGCAGGTTTTGGCCTCGTTACTACCCATCTTTTTGGGGCAGCATTGGTGCAGTTACGCTTCATTAGCTATCAAGAGAATTGTGCAGAGCGTCCGCGACGCCACTGGCTCCCACGGCCACCGACCGGAAGACGCAGTCAACCTGAGCCACGGCCTAAGCGCTATCTTCGGCACTCACGACATTAAGCTGCATTAAGCGTGGATCTTTATGAGTCCTATAGCCACTTGTGATGCAGAATTTCTGATCTATGCGTTTGTTGGCACCCCCAGTATCACGGCTCAGCTGTGCCGTCCCACAGCAGTTCATGTCCAGGTACGTACAGCCATCTGCTGAGTCATTGGCTTCCCCCTGAAAGTTACACCTAGCGCAACTGTGAATAAATCAGATTCGCAGGTGTCTCTCTTGCTGGAGTATCATATAGTGCAGAAGCATCAGTGATATATTGTACGACGCTTCAACACTGCTAGGTGCTGAACAGCCACGATCAATTTCCCCAAAGACAGAGACAGACGGGCCGCTTAAGTCATAGCCGATAATGAGGTCTCTTTGACCTGTTCTTCAGACACCGCCTTTTCACCCCACATCCTGGTCAATGTTCTGATACGCAGGATAGTATCGAAAGGATTTGTCTTTAGCTTGGTGTTCCCAGCCACTATTGTCTATCAAAGGAAGGTGCACTGATGAGCGAAATGAACAGAGTGTAGACTTGAATCATCTGTGTTACATGTTGCACCCGTGCGGCCGAATAAACAGACCATTTTGGGTTATGGCACCGATGCATCATTAAGACCTCATTCGTGCGGCGCTTTCACGGTCACCCGTCGGCGATTCATAGGATGAGCCAGGCTTAAAGTAGCTGATGTGCAAAGCGAACATACTCCTAGACGGTGCCCGGATATAAACTCCTCTTCAGCTTCATCGAGCATTGCAAATTAATTATCTCAACATGGCCGATTTTCTACTAGTTTATTCTATCGTTTGCTTTTCAGTTGGGCTGATACTTAGCGCTTTCATTACGTATCGAGATTACAGAGGTCTTAGAAGAGTACAGCACAACGTACTTTTTGCATGGCAGGCTACTCTAGTGGTTTTTGACCTCATTCAGGATGCTTCGCTCTTATGCTGTATCATAGTTACTGGTTATATGATGAGTACACGTTGGCTCAGCTGGAGCGAAGCGCTTATCTTGTCAACTGCCCTGCTTATACTGGCCACAAATGTAAGCTCTCTGGTTGACTCTATGAACGGAACTGATGGGATAGATTTCACGCCTCCTCCAACCCTTGGGGGTCTGCTTTTCAGTGAAGCTGTCGGTCTATGGTATATTAGTTACCTCACTTGCGACGTACATGGGAATATATATAAAATATTCTAAAAAGTAAGCAAAGCCCCATTATCTCGATTCCTACTTATTTAAAAAGCCGCCCAGGAATATCAATAATTTATGAATTTGTGCTTCTTGTAATTGCAGCAGTTTCTTCAGTTGGTCTTGGGATTCTATCATGGGGTGCATCATGTCGCCATCGCTCATCTGGAGGATCTTTAAACCCAAGAGTCCTCCGTTTGTATGGAGCATTCATGATTTACAGCTTAGTCGCAACCGTGGGTATGGCATACGGCGCCGCTACCGTTTTCCGTAAGAGCAGACGAGAAAAGAGTAGCGATCACCCTCGCTTCACAGCTTTTACTGTACGCTACATGTCTAACTTAGTAGGATTAGCTAACGCTTCATAGGGATGTGTAGGCGCTCAAGTCTTCGGTATATTCTGCTTATTCCTCACAGCAGTAGAGCGCTGGTTTAATTGCTCGACGTCAGGGAGTGATTCAACGATAGAGTTAAGGGGAGATGAAGCTAGCGTGGTAGATGCGTTTGAACAGCAAGGGGAGAGTGCTTCAGAACTTGACCCAGAACCCCAAAGTGCCTAAGAATGGGTGCTGTGGCGCTATTACTTGGATGTTCTTATCTATGCCTGTGTTTACACTTGGCTAACTCAAGCTTGCTGCTTGCTGAAGTGGAAAAGGCCTGTTTGTTTTTGTTAGCGTTTATGTGTATATTAATCAACGCCAAGCTAATGACCTCTCAACCACTTCTGACTATTCCCTCCGATTGAGTTTAACTGAGAACGAGACATACAGGTTGATTCCGAGTCATATTTCTGCAAGCCTTGTGCTATGTTGTAGAAACGCCTACGTATGACCCTAGTCAAGCAGAGCCCGTTTTGGCCACAAAAGGCGGCATATGACGGCAGAAGAAGACAAGTCAGGTTGGTTGGACAACTTTATTCAAGTGATTGCTGGTACAGCCAGCTTCAAAATTTTCTAACTGGCTCACAGGTTCTTCCTCGAAGACTGCTTTGGGGTCTGAGGAGGCTGGAGCGAGGCAATGATCTAAGGTCGTCGCTGACCTGGCCGGCAAGAAACGACTAAAAAGCCAATCAGAAACCAAGACTCCTACCTAGCGTCATGACGAAGGAATATATCGCCACTGTGGCTCATATCATGGGAATTCATGCAGTTATTACCGTCGTTCATGGATTGGAACATCCCTGGCTCCTGGACAGGATCCTCAGATGAACTGAGCAACTTAAGACACCGCCCAGCTTATAAACTAAATGAACCCTGTCATCCATTCGGCTAGGCGGTCTGTGAATACCATAAGCTTATTCCATTGTACCACAAGTAGTGCAGGGTCTCAAAAATGGGAAAGTGGATAGGGATATGTGGTTCTCTCGCCCTGGGTCCCAATCAGGCCTCTGTAGATGTCGATTTTTCGAGCCTAAGGTTTTCAGTCCCTTTCTTAGAATGCCTTATTGCTCTAACGGTTAGCTTATGAGAGTTGACCTCAACTGATACTGTGAAGTACGAAAAAGAGGTGGGAGCATAGCTGAATCAGCCTCACCCATATACAACAAGGTAATGATGTCAGGCCGGACGTACTCCACGGTAGCAGGCAGCTATTTTCTGTCCCACCGCATTATACGGCTCCGGTTCGCCCTGAAAAAGAAATTAAGCACGCATAAACTGCGCCTTACTTCCGGGGCGTCGTTAGCGGCCAGTTGTTTCTCTATTGGCACAGTGCATACGTGCATGGACCGGAGAGTAAGGCAGTTCCAGGCAATGATGGAACTTGAAACCAAGTGAGCCCCGACGGGTGTGGCGTGGATGAGAGGATTCACTTTCTACCAACAGTGGTCATTCCACGATGCCAGCTGATGATCATCCCAACACGCAGCCTAGTCCCGCACAAGCGTACCGTCTAGAGCTCGGCAAGCAGCGAACAACATTTACCAGAAGCTATCGAAAACTCCCTACGAAAGACTGTCAAAGTGGTGCCTAGAATATAACGCCCACATATAGCGTATCGCAACGGCTGATTCAACGGCTTAGTATCTAGAGAGCAGACAGGCCAGCCATGGTCACTGCCAGATCGAGATACTCTTGTGAGCACACCGCTTTCGCCTTTATTCATCGCTAACACCAGGTGAGGAACCGCTGTATCCACCTCCAGTAATAAAATCGCCGAGCCATCGCCGGCGCTCGCACGCGAAAATTTCCGCAGCCGGTTTGCAACTGACTCAGCTGGACGAAATCGACTTTGTAGCAATGCGGCCGCGTGATTTGAATCGGGACTAAACAGTTCCCAACGGGTACCAAAACAGGTCCCACAATAGTATAAGGATCAGTACTATGCTTCGAATGGTGGGCCCCTTTAGTCCTCGCTGCACGACTATTGTTAGAAAGGGTTAGTAAGTTGAGGTATAAGAATATTTCATTCCCAACTTTTGCGGAGCCACATCACACTAATTGAAAAATGCGCACCTTTGCTATTCTCGCTCTTCCAGTGGCAATCGTCTCTGCTTCCGTAATACCTACCGTATCCATAGATCCGAGCCTGATTCCAGACTTTGGCTTAGTAGCTGGTCAAGACCCTAATGGAAGTGGTAGCTGTGCTGGAGCTAACAATGTCTTAATCGCATGCTTTTGTCCACCCGACCGCGAGGAATTCATTGAGAAGGTAAACTCGGCCGTCGCTTCGGGAAACTTCTTGGGGACTCCGATCACATTCGACGTTAACCCTCTCGCTCAATCAGACAAAGACAAATTCAACCGTGCTACAACGTGTTTGATCGTCTTGCAGAGCTTTAATGGCACGCGTGGCGTAGGCTGCCCTGCAGCCTCCGCCCCAACTATCCTCAATCAACAGAAGCATTTTGTCGATCTACTGGAGCGAGATCTATCTCACGGTAGCTAGCTTGCTGTATATACTAAATGTCGGACTCACTCATGGATAGGGTGTCATTGACGGATTACAATTGTTACGGCTAGACTGTCCATAGTTAGCTCCCTGGCAAACCCAGGCTATATAATTAAGTAGCTTTCTCTCGTTAGTTCACAATCAACGCAGTTTCCCTCTCTTTGCTAGAACCCATTTGCTCTTACAACAGTAAGATTTCACATTCCGTAACGAGATGAATCTACTGTTTTGGCGGAATAATGCTTTCCCACGCGAATGAATAAAGTTATAATTGGCTAGCACTTGGTTGCCGATAAAATCCGAAGCGCTTTCGGCCGCGCCTTCTTTTGCTCGTCTCGGCTTCTTTTGCAGCACGCTTCGCTCGTGCGTCCTTGAGGTCCTTCATAGCTCATTCGTCCTTCCTAGCACCGTGGACTTAGTCGGACAGCCACTCTGACAGGATGGAGCCCGGCGATGTCGTTTGTGTGATCCCCAGTCGCGTTTTTTGACCAAATCGGTGTAGCGCAAGACACGTGAGGTGGAAGGGTTATGTCAGGGCAGGTCAGCATGATGACTACCTACCTACGGTAAAGGTGTGCATGTGCCAAGTTGCATTTCAACGTCACTACACCACGCGAAATCCGCACGCTTGCTATCACCTATACACTATGCATAGCATTTTTCCGCGTCCTTTACCAGTCATCGCTAGCTTTTCATAAGCGCTGTGAGGTCTTGGATGAATTTCTTATTCCTCTTCGCCTGCTCTTGAATGGCCTTCTCGTCCATCGTAGTCCACTCTTGAAAGACTTTTGCCACCTTCATTTTTCCTTCTTCTAGCGCTTCCATCCTTGCTTCCAGATCCTGTATCTTTTTTATGGCCGTTGTAAGAGTAAAATATTCCTACCTGTGCGTGAGACCTGCTCGTTTTGTCAAGCATTGTAGAGATGCTTACTGTTTCAGAAACCTTTCTCTTAACACTGGGACGGCCGTAGTCCGAGTTCAAATCTTCGAAGTGAACTCGCTTTTTATTAGAGCAATCTACATATTCACCGCTATGGGGCATAGGGCTTGGCTGCAATAGCACACTGCCGTGCGGATTTGCTAACGCTACGGCTTGCTACCGTGATGATAGGTAAGCGCCTGGTGGAAGTACGCAGTGTCACTGACCTGACTTTGCTCGTCCCCGCATGTTTCCTCCATGGACACTTCCACCCCGTATACTCCATCATGGAGAATGCTGTCCTCGATAGTACTAGCAAAGGATTCGGTTGGACTTTGTGACATGGCTGGATAGGGTTACCCTGAATCTAGTGATGAAGTGGAAGAAGTGGACGAAGTAAAGTGGAAAGTACGTCCTTTATCCTCCCCCTGCTTGTAAGGTCTAGTTTCAGGCAATAGAATATGCTTCACACTAGGGAGGATAGTGAAAGGATGGCAAAAGGATAGATTGCAGGTAGTAATAATGAATAGTACTTGACTTCCTTTCCAAGCGGGGGCAGCGCAGGTTTTACGCAGTCTCGTCACGAGATGCGCTAGCCCTACTCGAGGCCATGTATGACTATAATACCAAATCCTAGACTAGTGTATGGCTGCAATACCAAGTCATGACCTCAACACCAACTCCCGTCGCGATATCCGTCGCGACACTCCGTTACACTGCTATGGCGGCTGAGAGAGCGAGGCACACAAGATGTACTCCACGGACATAGACTCAGCCGCTGCCTTCCGTTCATGCGTACCCCCTGCCCATCCCAAGTACGTTAAGGTGATCCCGCGTCAAGTAAGATAAGAACACTAGCAGCTGAATGAAAATGTGGCAACTCCCCCTTCCACCTCATCTTGCTGCTGCAAGGCACGGGTATACAAGACCAAAATCCATCCGCCACAGCATCACTAGCACCAGCTACGCCTTCAGTCAGCAAGGGGGATTCATGCGGTGTGCCGAATCATGAAGTAACCAGCCAGGGTTGGGGAAGGACCGGATCCTGAGCTCCAACAAATGCGGGCTTTAGACGATCGGGATGTGCACGCTTCGGTCATGCGTCTGTTAACGCCGCAGGGTCGAGGCTTAGATGTCAAGTGGTTGTATCAGTGGAAGCACAACCGCATGCTCAGGCCGTTTCCGACCCACAGCGGTACTGGTGCACTAGCAATTGGCCGTACCGGCCTACTGGGGCTTTGAGACATCCGGGAAGACTTGTCGGATGGTGCAGAGGAAGCAGGAGCGTATTTCAAGAGATGTCTTCGCACGCTCCATGGACATCTCTTCTCTATCATGGTTGTTGGCCTTCTTGCCAGTTTTTTTCTTTGCTTCGTAAGCGGACTTCTGCTAGGCGTTGTGCTCTTGTTCAATAATGCCTCCTGGCTTAGGAAGAACAAGCACAAGCGGTTCTGGGAGAGGACGGTGGATCTTCTCTTCAGCATCTGTCAAGCAAGCCTGTCAATAGCCGGAATAGTCGCTATCTCCATCGCATTCACCACAGACACTGATCCCCATTGGCTCGACCCAGTCACGCCGTGTACCCTTCAGCTGGTCGCCGGCGCGAATGTGAGTATATTATCTATCGAAGATTCGCCTATGAACTAATTGAGGGTAGCTTACCTGGACTATTTATGGCATTGAAGATTCGCGCCGAGCTATATGGCTAGCTTATGGTAGCATCGTGTGGACGGCGCCTGATATTGCCTTCTATACGTGGTGCGAGACCTTTCTTCTCCTCTTCTTCCTTCTGATTGCAGGCAGGGACGACTTCGTTCACGAGTATGCATTGCTCTCTCGCATTGCTATGGCGTCGGTTGTGTCGTGGGCGCTTTGGAACGAGGCGCTGCAAAAACGCCTGCGCTCAGGAAACCCCACCCCTAAACGTGTGCGCACATTACGATGGTTGTTACTGTCAACGCAATGGCAGCGTCATGTCAGATTCTCGGAGCGATAGTTCAGTATAGTCTATGGCTTGCCAGCGTGCGAACGAGCGAGATCCGCCAGAGCATCGTTCTTGTACGTCTTCACTTCCTGATGGTACCTGGTCTTACCTGGACAGGTTTGTTTATTCGTACAAGTAGTAGCGTTGATCGCTATTTGTACAGGCAGACCCATCCGCCAAACGATCGAGTTGATTAGGCGTCCGGCTCGTACCCGGAATCGTGATCTGGAGGGAGCTATACCGCTGGCTAGCCTGACCAGCCTACAAGCCACCGCAAGCTCACAAGGGAGGAGGATTATGTAGAGGCCACCATGCTGACTACGCGTTCGCACAACATCCTGGCTAGTCATAGCGTAGTATTCCATGAAATGAACTGGTCTCTACCGTCGAACCCACTTCTCCACTTTTCTACCATTTCGTCCACGATTGCTTCGTGGCTTGAGCCCTGGATGTGGCACCTACCTTTCGTCCACAGCCTCCCCCAGCGGCCGTCTTATCAGAAGCAGGACAGCCTACTCCCTCATAGCGCATTACAGTATGTCAGCCACCTCGGAGTCACGTCCAGGCCTATATTCATGCCACGCCTGGGATCCTCGGTGCATTTTATGGATGATTGAGAGCCATGTGTTCCCCCTCCGGATGGCTTCCACTACCTCCCTCCTTTGGTGTTGGCCTCCGACCTTCAGGAGGAAGCATTAGCTCAGAGGCATCGAGTCACCTTCGGCTTTTTCTTCTATCGAGCAAGGCAGACTAGAACTCTTGACCGGCTGGGGGTACGTCAAGGCTGCCCCTAACCCCGTTTTCTGGCAACAGCATAGTTTCCGATTAAGAATCCCTTGCCTTTGTTTTCCAGCCGTCTGTCTCGTAACAGAGTCTCCGATGGATCAGGACGACATGGCTCCCTTGACATGGTGTGATTGTTGCCGCTATGGCGTGCACGTCACCCCTAGGAAAAAGGCGTTTTGGAGACTTAGATGCATAACAAGGCGTTGCTAGCGGTTGTCCGTGCCGCACCTTCATGTCAGGTATGATAAGGCAGACTGCTTGTTGCAAACTTGCTCATTGTGCTCAGCAGTGATGACGGGATGCGGATCTTGAAGTTCTTTCCATGGTCAGAGTTGGTCGCCACTCACTTATATCTAGTCCGTTTCAATAAATAAGCGGAGGGTGAGCAGCGAGGCGAGCACAAATGGGGCGGGATTAAACGTTGGTGTCAAAGATAGGAACAGAGTCATCCCAAAGGAGGTAGATTGCAGGCTTCAGATCGTCTCCATCAACACTCGTATGTACCTTAGACAGGACATTGCCGCAGTTAAGGTGGTGAGGCGCGTGCATGCCTTGTGGTAGGGCTTCCTCCGACAGTCGACTAGGTAGAACTTTTCGCTCATCATGCGTCCAGGTCATGCAGCCCGCTGCCTGTGCTAATTGCCACGGGGGCGGTTTCAGCATCCCAGCATGATGGCTTGGGCCAGTGTTCTCGGCGGAAAGGGGTGAGGTATATAGGGCCACCATGAGCCCATCTAAATCCAAGCCTATACCAGGACACGCTCTCCTTTCTTCGGTTTCGTGAACTGGCCTTGCCCACCATCGAGGTTCCATATTTCTAACTCAGACAACATGGACGAGGTACGTCAACCAGGTTTATTCAGATGTTTTGTATTGATACTAAAGGAATACCTAGACTATGAACATACCGAGCCCGAATTCTCACTTAGATGCCGAAGGGGACGTTGATTCGAGCTTTGGGAAGACATCTCTTGAAGATAATACCGCGGAGACACAAGCATCAGATGCCTTGTGCGCATTGGGGATTGTCAACGTGAGACAAGCCGATGACAGTGCTAGCACGACTATGGAGCTATATATTCCGGAGCACACTGCAGCATCCACTGCTTCGCAAACGGAAGAAGATGTCGATCAAGCCATAGTTCCGGCCCTAGCGCCCACAGGGTCGGAAGCAAGCCGTACAGAAGCCAATCAAGCTATGGCTTTGACCGTAGCACCTGCGGTGTCCGAATTAAGTCTAGCAGAAGCCGCCATAATCTCAGCCTCTGAGCAGAAGCCTGAATCGAGAGAGGGCATTCAGCAGACAACAGAGGAGCCTGTGAAACTTCCAGAATCTCCTCGCCGAGTCGTACCCGCGACAGAGCCGGAAGGCGAGGGGAACGCTCAGGAAACCGTCACACAGGCCGTGACGCTTAATGCCGGTCTCAGCATCGATAGCCTACCAATCGAGGCTGAGGAATTGATGATGGCATTGTCCCCGCGGATTTAAGTGAATGCCGTGCCGATACGGGAACGGCTTGAAATTACCATACACCGCTTCACGCTCTCGAGAAGCAAGCCGTGGCAGGCAAAGAGTGACGCAAGAAAGCTTAGGTACCTCAATTGCCTCCTTTTGGCAGTAATATCCCTAACAGATGGACCAGACCTGCCTATTTCGATCTATGAAGCCGATGAACTTGATGAACCTATTATCGTTGATGACAATAGCGATCAACCCATTTTTATCGACGGTTCTGATGATGAAATGGACTTGGACGATGATAATTCCAGTTAGAGCCCCCGACGTCGAGCGCAGCGGAAGCGGTCAACACTACAGTTACCGGAGATGGTAAATTGGGCTTCTAAAGAGTATAAAGTAAAGAGCGTAGCGAGCCTTACTACGGCATGGGAGAACATGTAGAACCAATGGAAACGAATCCATGCCAAGCCTGGCCGGCGGCTTGCCCAGACGTTGTATCAATTCTATAAGAAAATGTTCAAAGTGTGGAGCTATGAACTATGTAAAAAGAAGTACCGTAAGCATGACGGCCGCAGGCTTTACCATTTCTGGGTAGAGCATGGAATGGAAAGGAAGGTAATGAGACAGCTTACCGGGAAGAGAGACAGCAAACTCGTGCGCAAGTTGGGAAGGACTTTAAGGCGGCTACAAGAAGCGGAGGTAGAATATTGGAATATTTCAGTTGCCACGAATGACGGGGAGCACGAAGATTGCGATTACGCGCCAACCCAGGCACGCCGTTTACGGTGAAGATCCTTTTCACTTAGCTTATTATTATCCTTATTGCACCAACACTAGTCACTCCTAGATCTACATTACTGCCGCATTGACTTGCAAAGATCCAAAGACGTGCGCTACTGACCTTTTAAATTTAACGTAGATCGCCGTCTTACCCGTCCCTCGAAGAAAGAATCGATGAACAGACTTCGCGATTACAACCCATTCTGCATTTACCTGGATTAACGATGCAAGGACAGAAATAATAGCTTTGTTGCTATAAATGAAAGACTGGCCACAGTGGTGAGGATGCAGTTATCTAACATGCTTGTAAAATTGCATTCTCGATAAATGTGCGCTAGCTGATTTGCCTCTCGAGTGCAGGCCTTGCGGCCTTCCTCCAGTCTACACAGTCTTTGAACTACTATACAAGGAATACAACTCTTTCAGGAGGTCCCTAAACTGGACCCTCCTATTAATAGATAGCTTAGTCATACCTGTGGCCCCAGCTTCTTTCGCCTAAAACTCACATCCTTTAACTCAGATTCAAGCTAGCACGGGGAAACGATTGCTGGCATTACTATATACGTCTAGCGTTAATAATTGTGCAGTATTTGGCGCATATTAAGTAAGCTTAAGACTTAAAGTTAAAGAATGAGGAACCACTTCATAAGAATCAATAACATAAGAATACGATTGATAACAAAATCATGGAGGAATGCAAAAGAAACTTAATCCTGAACCGGAACCAGCCCGGCAGGCCTTGCCATTTTTCATTCCCTTCTCCGCCGTTTTGATTTGCCGCCTTCGTCCTCGGTCTCCTCCCGCGCGACCTCTTCGGTCTTCCAGCGTCATTCTTGGACCTACTTCTTCTCATTCTCTCCGATTCGCCACCCTCATCTTCGGGATCCTCACTCCGCGGCCTCTTCTGCGGGCCTCTTCTGCGAGCCTCTTCTGCGAGCCTCCACCGGTGTCGAATCCACCTTTTACCCGCTTTGACCTAACTTCTCCGCCCTCGGCCTCACCACTAGCTTTCTTCTTCCTCATGAATGTGCCAACTTCTTTTTTGAGAGTGTCCATAGAAACCCCAAGTTCCCTCAAGCTGTCCGTTTGCTCAAAAATGATACCCTTTTGGTGTTCGACATGTTGTAAAAGGTCCCCAACGAACTCGAGAAGTCATATAAAGTCGCTAGCTTTCAGATCCTTGACTTCGACCTCATACTTATAGTATTCGAACGCTTTCTTTATTTCATACAGCCTTAGGGGGTTGAGTGGAGGGGGCATGTTAATCACTCTAATTTTCTAGCTTTTTATATGGAGGCAAAGGTTATTTATATATAGTTTTAGGTGGGACCAAAAGTGGAATCCCAGTGGTAGGGCCCAATTCAGGCAGTAGCACGGGGCAAAACAGTCCTTTTAAAGAGGCCATATTCTACATTCGTTGCAACAGTTTATTTTTAGTTTTTCTATGCTTAGTTCTGGTTGTTACAAGTGCATGCATACCAACAATGGTGACTCTAGTCCCGCCGAACGTCTTACAAAATCTTAAACTACCGAACAACGTTACTTCTATATCGCTAGCAATCAATTCTATACTAGTACAATTCTATTTACAAATTTCGTTCTATAGCGAGGTCATAAACAGCCATAAAGACAAAGGGAAGCAATAGCCTCATACAAGGCCAGTCATGTATCCATCAGTATTTGCTATTTATAGCAGTAAATTTCTCAAGAAGGTCCTATCCTTGAGGTCGCTTGGCTATCTAACTCAACTGCCCATTATAAATTGCCACCGTCTCTTCGTATTAGACGAAGTATTTTCTTAATACCCCTGACAGTCCAGTGCGTAATACTAGAGAAGAAAAAGCTTGAGGTACATAGTAACTCTGCAGATATACATACCTAGTTCGCGTTAGCTTATACAATAAAAGGAGTTAAATACGTACCAGGAAAATTCCGCAGCGGATATCGGTTTCGAGGCTAGCCGACAGGACAGAGTATATAATTATAATCGTTCCAGACATCTCGCACAGTGCCGTAGTTATATTTGTAATTATTAAGAGAATTAGTACACCCTTATACTCCCGATTATTTTACACTAAGTTCCTATATTAACGAAGCGACCGATATAAAAGTACTACAGAAACGAGTGGTCCCATAGCAAGAGAAGAAAGGACTACCGATTCGTATATAAAACATATCTTTGTCCTCCTATTCCAGATAAGAAGGCCGGACGAATCTTGTGTCAACAGGTTCCTAAGATAGAAAACAAAATCTCGTGCGGTAAAGAGGATAATCGCCATATATAGCAGAATCGCAACAGGAGGGGACATAGATAAGGCACGGAGATGTCGGACAAGCTATTCATACTTCATGTTAGCCAGGCGACGGGTTTTAATAGGGGTCCTTACATTTATACCGACGACCAACTAGAGGGTATAAGGAATAGATAGATCTATCCAGTTGAACCGGGTAGTAGAGTCGATCGACATCGAAACTGCCGTTATATTATTTACAAATAAGGCAGCTTAAGCGAGGCCGAATGCAACAGCCAAATTCCTTTCCCAAGGCCTCGACCTAGAAATCCCATTCCTCTTGTTCGTTCTATCCGGCTTGATATCCCGGTATATAAGCATAGCGCATGGAATCAGCCCAATCGAGAAGCAAACAATATAAGCAACAAGAATAGGTTGTTCCATATTGAAGAGGTGATGAGCTATAGAAAGTTTGATCAGCAGCGACTTGAACGGGGCCTCACTTATATGCTGGGCACTTTAGTCCTTCGTCTGCCTCGTCATCTAACTTGTTTCAAGGCCTGGACATGATGGAAGTGATGTATGAACGAGGCCTTACTGGTAACTCGGCGCAGTGATAATGTTATCAATGGTAGCTCTCGAGTACAGCTGAACGCAGCGTTGGCTGGCGGGAACGGCCAGGGACTATATCAAATCAGGGCCACACCGTACCGAGAGGCAAGAAGGCTCATCATCTCGTCCATAAACCGTAGGAGGACAACGGTAGAAACGTCGTCATCATGCAAACGGAGGATCCTAAGCATCCATGCTTCAATCTTGACCAGCCAGAGGGCGCTAACGGACACCACGAACAGACGGGAGTCCATATCTCGGTAGCTGTAGGGGCTCACTAGCTCTCACATTGCCTGTGGTACGGTATCACCGGTGCTAGGAGTAAGCTGAGGTTACGAATTGATTCGACTGCCTCCCCAATCTCAGATGCCTGGCAAATTCGTCGTCGGGACATCTGCATGAATATATCCTGGTACATGGCGTCGAGGCGTAGTTGCTAGTGAATATTACCGGAGCAGCTCAAGACTAGCAATCACGTCAGATTAATGCCTGTGAACCGCCCGAATCAGCCTTGGAGATCACACGAAAGGGGGTTTGTGGAGTATGAGATTGCTCAGAGGCCCTGGTCAAGACTCCCACGCAGCTTATGCTCGTCCTGATACGCACGGGGCCTACAGTGTGAGGATGTAGTTTCGGCCACGCAAACTCCAAGCCCTGCTCCGCTAGTATGAGACACTGAGGCATATTCTGGGTTATGGGTGCATCTCTCTAACCATAGGTATGTATTACATTCGAGGCGCAGAAGTCTGCCTTGAGCTCTTCCATCAGTCAAGTAATTGAGAGCAGGATATAAAAGAGCTTCATACCTTTTAAACGAAATTTCTCAAACCACTCATTTCCCTTAGAAGCATCAGTCCCTATTAGTATCCCTTCGACGATGAGTAGCTCCAGTATTACTGTTGGGAATTCCCCCATCCTATATTAGAACACGGTGCGTGCGAGTATCACCGTTTTCTAGGGAACTACTAACCGCGTTTAGATCACACCATAAGAAGCCGAACTTGAGGCCTCTCTTAATATGGCTTATACAACTGTACAGGTGCGTAATTCTTTATGTGCTATTCAGTCTATTCCTAACATAATTATAATATCTAGCCAACACTAGAACGGAAAGATAATAAAAGTCGCTTCAAGATGAATGCAAAGAAAAAGAGTACGAAATATCCAAACATAAGAGAGGGACCTTCTCTATATAGCCCACTTAGCAAGTCGTTCTATAGTGCTCTCAAACCCCGGCTCACGCTATTTAGGTTCGGTAGAGAGGATAGTTGCCCGTATTATTCATCGTAACTGCAAAGTTAGTATTCTCGAGGAGCACGACCGCTATATTATAAGCCATCTAGGGGAGTTAGACGATCTGGTCGATGACATAAGAAGTGAATATAATAAAAACACGGACACTATTCGGAGACTCTAGGACGAAATTCGCTATTTAAAGAAAGGAAGCAAGGAAACTGAAGTAGTTGAAGGAGTTAGAAAGGCTGGCAATAGAGTCTAGAAACCTATAAAAAGAGCACGTAGAGCTTAAGGATATAAATGGCAGCTTTAAAGGGTGCGCTCTATTTATACCACTAGCTGGAATGAAATTTATAGTTTAAATTTAGAAATAGGCCTTCGATTCTTATTCCTCGAAGGCTTATCGCCAAGTTAGCTTGGTGCTAAGAACGAATTTTGCAACGACGTTATATACCTATAGGAGGAGGCGCAGTTCGACTGTATATTTAGCCGCCGGCCTAGTAGAGAGGCAGCTAGCTATGGTACCTAGATTGAAATATATTGTCTATATAATCTGGGGCCAGCCTATTAACCAATATTGTTTCGATTAACACCAATTATCAGCAAGTTAAAACAAACTAGCAACTCCAAAGGAGCCCACTCTTAGAACAGCCCCCTATCTACCTTAAGGATTTACTGCCCAGCGCGTTAATCTTTTTACTTATCTTTATAAACATCTTTTCAAATTTTTCCTCGATCCCTTCGAGTCGTTCCAAACCTTCGTCCGACAAATAGCTAGCGCTAGAGCTAGTAGAGTAGCTCCTTCTTCTATCTAGGCTCCTAGAGCTTCTCCCTCTCTCTGGACTTCTTGCCCACTATAGTGCCTCCCTAGTTCTTAAACTACCTACCCTTATTGAACGATCTTTGAGAACATTGGTCTAATATGGGCGTTTAGCTTTCTTCAACCAAGGCATTTCAAGCCCATTATCAAGAAAAATTCTCTATCATCCTATCGGCTTTGGTTTTCTAGATAGCCCTGCAGCCCGACTAGTTAGGGAACTTATAACTACCATCCTTATACTCGACCTAAATAGTATAGTCTAGGTACCTTCTTAGGTTATCACCCTCTTTAGCGGCCACTCCTTTAATTCGAACAAATCCTTTT
>Ga0247757_10000340_pt1 | contig 39706 bp, 28 predicted proteins | sample UWRJL126311R4_FD_180929 | JGI IMG/M metagenome (GOLD analysis project Ga0247757, IMG submission 180929) | Plant litter microbial communities from Arlington Agricultural Research Station in Wisconsin, United States - UWRJ-L126-311R-4 | ecosystem: Environmental > Terrestrial > Plant litter >... | reverse complement strand
TTCCCAACGACACACCCGTGCTCGCTGCTTCGTGCAAACAGGCTGTGAGTACTCAACCTGTTAGGGTGTAGCGAACTCGAAGTGCCGGGCGAACTCGAAGTGCCGGGGCGAACTCGAAGTGCCGGGCGAACTCGAAGTGTCGAGCGTCAGCTTTCGAGCCGATCGCTCTACGGGCACACGCCGGGCGGACCGCGACTTGGGCGTCAGTCAGCCACCGCCGGGATGCGGGCGGCGGCGATTTGGGAGGGCAATGCCGATGGCGGGTCGCGACGCCGAAGGCTGGGAGCCCAAATGGGGTATCGCGTGACCATCAAGAAATCCGGAACGGATTCGTATGTAGCGGGAATTGCTCGTGTCTTGGGTTAGCGGCTGGCCGGGGTCGGGGTTTCCTTGCCCGGGGGGGATGCATTGGGTAGCTTTCTGGCCCCCTTTCGAGGAGCCTCCCCCCATGGCACGCGTCACCGTCGAAGACTGTTTGGAACAAGAAGAGAACCGTTTTGCACTCGTCGTGCTGGCGGCTCAGCGCACGCGCACGATCATGAAGGGTGGTCCGTCTTTGGTGAACGCCAAGAACAAGCCCCCGGTGATCAGCCTGCGTGAGATCGCGGCCGGCAAGGTGCGGTTTCACCGTCCGTCGGTGGAAGCGGTCGCCGAATACATCAACGAACTCGGCCGCGTAAATCTTTGAGCGGCAAAGCGCGTAACGCCGAAGCGGCGCGCACGATCCGTGACTTTGGCGCCGCCGGTGATGACGGCGCCAAAGGGCACTACGAAGACCCGGCGTACTACGCCAAGACCTACAAGGATCGGCGACACGACGTCGATTACTACGTGCGGCTTGCGCGGCAGGCGAAGGGCCCCGTGCTCGAGTACGGGGTGGGCAACGGGCGCATCGCGCTGCACGTGGCGCGCGCTGGAGTCGAGATTTACGGCGTCGATTTGTCGAAGCCGATGCTCGCCGACTTCGAAAAACGCCTGGAATTAGAGCCGAAGCAGGTCCGTTCGCGCGTGTCGCTCGCGCAGGGCGACATGCGCACGTTCGAGCTCGGTAAGCGCGTGCCGCTGGTGTACGCGCCGTTCAACTGCTTTTTACATTTGTACACGCGGCCCGACGTCGAGGCGTTCCTCGCGCGGGTGAAGGCGCACCTCGCGCCCGGCGGGCGCTTCGTGTTCGACTTTTCGGTGCCGCACGGTGAAGATTTATCGCGCGACCCCGAGCGCAGCTACGGCTCGCCCAAGATTCGTCATCCCACGACGGGCGAGCTCGTGAAGTACGCGGAGCGCTTCGAGTACGACCGGCTGCGCCAGCTGCTCCTGATCTGGATGGAGTTCGAGCCCGAGGAGGGCGGCAAGCCGTGGAAGGTGCCGCTCACGCATCGTCAGTTCTTCCCACGCGAGGTGGAGGCCCTGCTCCATTACAACGGGTTCACGGACATTTTTTTCACAGCGGACTTCACCGATCAGCCGGCAGACCAATGGGTCGATTCGATGGTGGTGAACTGCCGTGTGGCACCCTCCGTCCGGCCCCGGAAGACCTCGTTGCTGAGCCGAACCAAGCTGCTCGCGGCGGGCAAGAAGCGCGTTAAGCGCGCCTGACCTTGCCGGCCCCGCCCGGCACGCTTAGCTTGTTTTGGACCCATGCCCGTCGACTTCTACAAAGAGCTCGGAGTCTCCCGAAGCGCCAGCGACGACGAGATCAAGAAGGCGTATCGCAAGCTCGCGGCCCAGCTGCACCCGGACAAGAACCCGGGCGACAAGAAGTCCGAGGCCCGCTTCAAGACCGTGAACCGCGCCTACCAGGCGCTGTCTGATTCGGAAAAGCGTAAACTTTACGACGAGTTTGGGGAAGAGGGCCTGCGCGAGGGCTTCAATTCGGCGGCCGCGCGAGCGTATCGCGGAGGGCCTTCGCCGGGTTATCGCGGCCGTCGCAGCGGCGGCAGCGGCTCGATGAACGTCGAAGATTTGTTCAGCAGTCCCGGCAATGAGCCGCCGGGCGGCGGCATCGGCGACTTGTTCGGGGATTTGTTCAGCCGCGCTGGTCGGCGTGGTTCGAGCCCGGGCGGCATGAAGGGCTCGGACATCGCCAGCGAGGTGAGCGTCGATTTCATCTCCGCGCTGCGCGGCGCCGAGCTCAAGCTGCGCCTACAAGACGGCGGTGAAGAGATCACGGTGCGTGTTCCGCCGGGCGCGGGCGATGGCGACAAGGTGCGCATCGCCGGTCACGGCGCGCCGGGCGGGTATGGCGGGCCGCCGGGGGATTTGATCCTGAATATTCGCGTCAGCAAGCACCCGCACTTCGAGCGTTCGGGGTTGGATTTGTACTTGGATTTGCCGATCACGGTCGGCGAGGCCTATCGCGGGGCCAAGGTGCGCGTCCCCACGCCGGACGGCGCAATCACGCTCACGGTGCCCAAGCACGCCCAGAGCGGCCAGGTCGCGCGGCTCAAGGGTCGCGGCGTGAAGCGCAAGACCGAGCAGGGAGATTTGTACATCCGCTTTCAGATCAAGTTGCCCGTGAGCGAGTCGGACGAGATCGAAGCTGCCGTGAACACGCTCGAAGCCGCCATGACCGGTGACGTGCGCGCCGACGTGCACTTCTGAGCCGCCGCGTTCAAGGGCCGGAAGCGTCGAGCAGGGCGCGGACGCGCAACAGCAGATCTTCGAGCGCGAATGGCTTTTGCAGGAACGCGCGGTTGAGGGCCGGGGGATTGAGACCCGGGCGGCTGACGACTTCGTCGCTGTAGCCGGAGATGAAGAGCACTTTGGTTTCGGGCCGCCTGGAGCTCACGTGCTGCGCGAGTTCGCGCCCGCTGAGGCTGGGCATCACCAGGTCCGTGATCAGCAGATCGATGCGACCAGGGTGGCTTTCTTCGAGCGGGACGGCTTCGATGCCGTCTTTGGCCGCGAGCACGGTGTAACCGCGGGCGCGCAGCACGTCGCACACGAGTTTGCGAACTTGAGATTCGTCTTCGACGAACAGGATGGTTTCGCTGCCGCCACGCACCAACGGAGCGATGCTTTCCGGCTTGAGGGAGAGCGCGCCGCGTTCGCGCTCGGGCAGGTAGATTTCGAACTCGGTGCCCTCGCCGGGTGCACTCCGTGCGCGGATCGTGCCCGATAGTTGTTGCACGATGCCGTACACGGTCGACAGCCCGAGTCCGGTGCCATTGTTGGCCTCTTTCGTGCTGAAAAACGGCTCGAACATGCGGGCGAGGATTTCTTGGTCCATGCCGTGTCCGTCGTCGGACACGCTCAGCAGGACGTACGGTCCGGGCGGCGCCCGCGGATCGTCGAGGCCGACCTCCACGCTCGTCGAGCTAATCGACAGGGTGCCGCCTTGGGGCATCGCGTCGCGCGCGTTGGCGGCCAAGTTCATGATCACTTGTTCGAGCTGGCCCGCGTCGGCGAAGACGACCGCGGGGGCAGAGGCTCGCGTCCGAAGCACTTCGACGTCGTCACCGACGACGCGGCGTAGAAGGCCGTCGAGGTCGTCGATCAGCGCGTTGAGGTCGAGCAAGCGGGGCGCATGGGCTTGCTTGCGGCCGAGCGCGAGCAGCTGTTTCGTCAGGGATGCGCCGCGTTCGCCCGCGCGTTGAATTTCCTCCAGGTATTCGCGACACGGGTCGTCGGCAGAGAAAAGCAGCAGCGCGAGCGAGCTGTAGCCCCCAATCGTGGTCAAAAGATTATTGAAGTCGTGCGCGACGCCGCTTGCCAAGCGACCGATGGCTTCCATCTTTTGGGTTTGGCGCAGCTGCTCTTCGCTGTCGCGCAGCACGGCCTCCGCGCGTTTCCGCGCGCTGACATCGGCCACCGTGCCCGCCATGCGTACCGGGGTGCCGTCGGGGCCACGGTAGACTTGGCCTTTGCACTCCAGCCAATGCACCTCGCCGTCGGGCCAGGTGACGCGATGTTCGATTTCGTAGTCTTTGGCGTCACCCCACAACACGGCGTCGATTTTCGCGCTCACGCGGCCTTGATCGTCCGCCGAAATCAGCGACAAGTACTCGGCGAAGTTGTTGCCGAAAGCGCCCGCGGCGAGGCCGAACAACGGTTCGACGCCGGGCGACCACGCGACGTAGTCATTTTCGATCTGCCAATCCCAAGTGCCCATCTTGGAGGCGGCAAGTCCGAGGCGTAGGCGCTCTTCGTTTTGGCGTAGCTCTTCGTGGGCTGCCGTGCCCGGCCCGGACGAACGCCGCTCGACCGCCGCAATCAGTTCTGTAAGTGCCGTCTCCAGCGGCACTCCTTGCGAGACCAGCTCCATGACCCAGCGTCGAAGCTCGATCGGAGAGTCTCGCTGGTCCCGCACTCGGTAAGACTCTTCGTCTATCCGAGTTTCGTCAAGCGAGGTCCAGAACGAGCGCGCGGCGCGTACGGGCAAGCTCCGGTTTTTTGCCCGAACGGGCGCGGGTGAGTGACCATCGCCCCACGTCACTCAGAGGAGGCGTTGCCCCATGGAACTCAATCAAATCCCCCGCAGCATCTTCAAGCAGAGGCCGCCGCCACTCTGGTACGTGACCAACGGCGAACTCACGGTCGGCCCGGTGGTTACCGGTCTGTTGATCCGCGGCGTCGAAGCGGGCCGCGTGCCGGACTTCTGCCAAGTGAGCCCCTTCCACGGCGACTGGCGCAGCTTGACGGCCGTGCGTGAAATTGCGGCCCTGACCAGCAAGACCCTGGGCAGCGCGCCGACGCAGGAGCAATTGCTCGAGTGGACTCGCCCCGTCGAGCGCATCAAGGACGAGTGCGAGCTGAGCCACACGGTCACCTGGCTGTCGTTGATCGCGACCGGCGCCGAGAGCGCGATGTTTCACTATCGCGGGCGGAACCAGCGCCAGCTGATCACGCGCTCGGTGATCGGCCCCGTGTCGAACGAACGACTCGGCTACGTTCTGGAGGAGAACGATCTCGTGTTGCGCGCGGCGCGCAAAGGTCGCCCCGTGCTCGGTCCACCGTATGGCCCGACCGAAGACGCGCTGGCGATTCGCTTCGCGACCAGCCGCGGCGGCGTCGGCGCGGTGGCGATGATTCCAATTTTCATCGGCGAACAGCTGACGGCGATGCTCGAATTGTCGCGCCCGGGACACGCCTTCCGGCGCACCGACTTGCAGCGCGCGGAGCGGATCGCTCAACGCGCCGTACGACCGCGCGCCAATTGAGAGTCAACGGGCTGACGCGCCGTCGACATTTCGGCGCGCGAGGCCGTGTCAGACGTTTGACGCGTTTCACCGGCATTTTTAGGTGATTTTTCCGAGATCTCGGCCCGCAGCCATGGCACTTTTTAGGTGCCGTGAGCGTTACTGGGATCTCGAATTACAGCCCCGACCAGATCGCGAGTCTGTCGACGACCGATCTGCAGAGCATTTCGGCGGCGGATTTTTCGGGCATGGTGGCGTCGCAACTCGCGGCGCTCAGCACCAAACAAGTCGGGGCGCTCACCTCGCCGCAAGTCTCGGCGCTGACGGTCAGTCAGATCTTGGACTTTACGGCCGCGCAGTTTTACGCGCTGGCCACGCAGCAAGTTTCGTCGATCTCCACGACCGATGTCTCGGCGCTGACGAGTAAGCAGCTCAGTCAGATCACGAGCACCGAAATCGGGCAGCTGACGAACGCGCAGCTCGCAGCGCTCAGCAGCACGCAACTCAGCCTGCTCAGCACCAATCAGATCCGCGGCTTGGCGGAAGACCAAATCGCGTTTTTGAGCACGACGCAGATCGGCGGGCTGAGCGCGACCCAGCTGGGCGCGCTCGGCCAAGCCGTCGAAGCGCTCAGCACGACGCAGATTTCGGCGCTGCTCACCACGCAGCTCGCGGGCCTGACGCGCACCGAGATCAACGTGCTGAACACGACGCAGCTGTCCGCACTGTCGCAAACGCAGATGGTGGCGCTGAGCGCGACTCAGCTGCGCGGCTTGGAGAGTGAAGACGTCGCGTTGCTCAGCACCACGCTGCTCATCTCGCTCTCTTCCAGCCAATTGGGCGCGTTGGCGGCGACCGCAATGGCGGGCTTCAGTAGCGATCAGTTGGCGGTACTGAGCGCGCAGCAGCTCGCGGGGTTCGGCGCGACGCAAATCGTGGCGCTGACGAACAGCGCGCTCGACGGCTTGGATCCGGCCCAATTGGCGAGTCTGACTACGGCGCAGCTCGCGAGCCTGAGTAGCACGCAACTGAGCGAGCTGAGCACGGCGCAGCTCGGCTCGCTGTCCGCGTCGCAGATCTCGGCGCTCGCTACCGCCGCGGTGGCCGGCCTGAGCGAAGTGCAGGTGGCGGCGCTGAGCAGCACGCAAATTGGAGGGCTCACCTCGGCCCAGCTCGGCTTTCTGAGCGCGGGCTCCTTCGGCGCACTCACGCCGAACCAGCTCGCCGCGTTCTCTTCGACTCAAATCAAGGGTCTGACCGCGACCAGCGTGTCGCGGCTGAACCTCGATCAGCTGGGCGCGCTGACCAGCACGCAGCTATCCGGTTTGAGCAGCGCGTCACTGAAGGGCCTGGCCGAAAATCAGATCTCGGCTCTAACGGTGACACAGCTGGGCGGGCTGACCAGCACGCAGCTCGGTTCGCTCAGCACCATCGCCTTCGATGCGCTCAGCGCCACGCAACTCGACGCTCTGAGCAACACGCAGCTGTCGGGCTTGAGCGCGGCCGAAGTAGCGACGTTGAACGCCGAGCAGCTCGCGGTGTTCACGGCCACCAAGCTCGCCGCGCTGAGCAGCACAGCGGTGCGCGGCATCAGCGCGGACCAGGTCTCTCAGCTCACGGTTGGCCAACTCTCGGGTTTGAGCGCGACGCAAATGGCGGTGCTCGGCTCGAGCGCGCTGAAAGCGCTCAATACCGCGCAACTCGGCGCGCTCAGCTCGACCCAAGTGGCGAGCCTGAGCGCCGCGCAGCTGGGCGCGCTCGACGGCGATGCCCTGAACGCCCTGAACGCGACGCAACTGGGCGGGCTCACCACCACCGCGCTGCGCGGCCTGACTTCGACTTTGGTCTCCGCGTTGAGCGTCGACCAAGTGAGCGCGCTGAGCGCCATCCAACTGGGCGCGCTGTCGCTGGCCGCGATGACCGGGCTGAGTGAGCAAGATCTAGCCGCGCTGTCCGCGGCGCAGCTCAAAGGGTTCTCCTCGGGGCAACTCGGCGCGCTGACCACCACCGTGATCGGCACGCTCGCGACCACGCAGTTGTCGACCTTGTCGACGGCCGCGATCGTGGGCTTGACGGGCACGCAACTCGCGAACCTGACCAGCGCCCAAACCGCGGCATTGACGACGAATCAGCTGCAAGCGCTGAGCGCGGTGCAATTTCACGGCCTGACCAGCGTGCAACTCGGCGCGCTGAGTACGGCCCAAGTGAACGTGCTGGCCGCCACTCAGTTGGCCGCGCTGACCACGACCTCGGTCTCCGGCTTGAACACGACTCAACTCGCGCAGCTGAGCACGGTGCAACTGCGCGGCCTGACCGGCAACGCGATCGCCGCCTTCGATGCGACGCAGGTGGGCGCGCTGTCCGACGCGCAACTCGCCGCACTGACGACCACGCAGCTCGCCGCGCTGAACAGCACCGATGTGAGCGAGCTCACCCAGGCCGAGCTGTCCGCGCTCAACTCGACGCAACTCGGAGCGCTCAACGCGCGCGCTCTGGGCGGCCTGTCCGAGACGCAGATTGCGAGCCTCAGCACCGCCCAAATCGCAGGTTTGCGCGCCACGCAGCTGAGTGTGCTCAAGGACACGCAGCTGATGTCCCTGTCCGCCACGCAACTGAACGCGCTGGCGACGAGCGCCGTGCCCGGTTTGACCGCCGTCGAACTGTCGCAGCTCACCAGCACGCAAGTCGCCGCGCTCTCTAGCACCGTGCTTGGTGCGTTGAGCAGCGGACAGCTCGCGGGCCTGAAGTCCGAGCAAGTCGCCGCACTCAGCACCACCCAACTCACCGGGTTGAAACCCACCCAATTGGTCGGCCTATCGGCGGCGGGTGCGGGCGGCTTGAGCTCTGAGCAGATTGCGCAGCTCAGCAGTGCGCAAGTGGCGGGCTTGTCGGGCGTAGCGCTGACCGCGCTCGATCAAACCGCCCTCAATACGCTGAGCAACACTCAGCTTGCCGCGCTGACCTCGACGCAAATCCGCACGCTGAACAGCACCGCGCTCGGGCAACTCACCACTTCGCAGCTTGGCGCACTGAGCGGGACCCAGCTGTCCTCGCTCAGCGCCGCGGCTCTCAGCGGTCTGAGCGAAGAGCAGATTTCGGCGCTTTCTACCGCACAAATCACCGGCCTCACGGGTGGCCAACTTGCGTCCCTCGGCGCCACGCAGTTCGCCGCGCTGGCTCCGAGCCAAATGGCCGCGCTCACCACCACCGCCATTGCCGGTCTGACCGCGCTGAAAGCTTCGGCGTTGAGCCGCGATCAGCTCGCCGCGCTGAGCGCAACCCAACTCGCCGCCCTGTCAGCGGCCGCGGTGCGCGGCTTGGTTTCGACCGAGGTCGCCACGCTGTCGACCAATCAAATTGCCGGCTTGAGCGCGACTCAATTGAGCGCGTTGACCACCAGCGCGATCGACGGCATGAGCGCGGCGCAGATCAACGCGCTCAGTACCGCGCAGGTTCGAGGGCTGAGTGCAGCGGCCGTGAGCGAGCTGTCAGTCACGCAAATCGCGGCCTTCTCGAGCGGGCAATTGGCCGCGCTCACGCTCACACAGTTGCGCGGTCTGACGAGCGCGGATCTGGCCGAGCTGAGCGCGACGCAGTTCGGCCAATTGAGCACGACGCAGCAAGCGGGGCTCAGCGCGAGTGCCTTGCAGGGGCTGACGGCGGAGCAGATCTCATCGCTAAATAGCTCGCAATTACGCGCGCTTACACCCGCGCACCTGGGCTCCATCACGGCCACCAGCCTGGCGCTGCTGAGCAGCACCCAGCTGAGCGCATTGGCCACGACCAGCCTCGCCGGGCTGAGCGCGACCGGGCTCGCTGCGCTGTCGACGACGCAACTGACGAGCCTCGCTTCGACGCAAGTCGGCGCGCTGAGTGCGGCCGCGCTGAGCGGCTTCAGTGAAGAGCAGTTGGCGTCGCTGAGCACGACCCAACTCGCCGGCGTCACCGCAACACAGATGCGCGCGCTCAGCACGACCTTGGTGGCCAGCTTCAGCAGCGCGCAGATCGCCTTCCTCAGCACTACACAGATCAGTAACCTGAGCGGCAATCAGCTGAACGCGCTGTCCGCCGATCAGCTCGGCGCGCTGCAGTCGAAGCAAGTCGGCGCGCTGACCGCGACCGCGCTGAAAGGTCTCAGCGCCGACCAGGTTGCCTCGCTCAGCACGACTCAGCTCGCCGGCGTGAGCGCGACGCAAATCGCCGCCTTCACGACTACCGGCATTTCGGCGCTAAATAGCGCGCAAATTGCGTCACTGAGCCCGACGCAAGCGCGCGCACTGGCTTTCACGGAGCTCGCGGTACTCGCGGACACGCAGCTCGCCGCGCTGTCGAGCGCTCAGCTCGCCGCCCTCAGCACGAGCGCGCTCGGCGGGCTGACCGCAACCAGCATCGCCGCCCTCGGCAACACGCAGCTCGCCGCGTTCACGGCCGCTCAATTTTCCGCGCTGACCTCGGGTGCGCTGAGCGGCCTCGGTGTGGATCAGATCGCGACCCTGAGCAACGCGCAGCTCGCCGCCCTGAACTCGACGCAAGCGCGCGGGCTCACGACCGGCTCGGTCAGTGCGCTGAGCGCCGCGCAGTTGGCCTCGCTCGGAGCCGCGGCGATCAAGGGGCTCTCTTCCAGCGCGCTGGGCGCGCTCGCGCCGACACAGGTGGGCCGGCTCTCCAACGCGCAGCTCAGCGCGCTCTCGGCCGCACAATTGCAGGGTTTTAGCGCCGATCAGCTGGGCTCGTTGAGCAACGCGCAACTCGGGGCATTCGCACCGACGCAACTCATCGGTCTGACTCCGACGGCGATCGACGGCCTGGTCACGACGCAGCTCGCCGCGCTCAGCACGACCCAGGTGGCCGCCCTCAGCGCCGCCGCGGTGAGCGAGCTCAGCGCCACCCAGCTGGCCGCGCTCTCCAGCCCGCAACTCGGCGCGTTCAATGCGACTCAGATCCGCGGCATGACCAGCGCGGACGTGGCCGAGCTCACGCCCAGCGCGCTCGGCGCGTTCAGTTCCACGCAGCTCGCGGCTCTGACGGCCACGGCCGTCCCGGGGCTCACGGAGGCGCAGCTGGCCGCGCTCAGCGCGACGCAAACCGCGGGTCTGACACGCACCACGCTCGCCGCGTTGGCCTCGACGCAGCTCGCCGCGCTGGCCGATACGCAAATTGCCGCGCTGAGCACGGCCGCCTTGGCCGGCCTGAGCACCGACGCGCTGAACGCACTTTCCAGAACGCAATTCGCGGCGTTGACCTCGAAGCAACTCGGCTCTTTGTCGCCCGCGCAGCTGTACAGCCTGAACTCGACCGAAGTGAGCTCGCTGAGTAGCACCCAGTTGCGCGGCTTGAGTTCGACTCAAATCGGCGTGCTCACGTTCGACGGCGCCGACGCGCTCTCTCCCGCGCAGCTCGCCGCGCTCAGCACGACGCAGATCAAGGGTCTGGACAAGAACGGCCTGAGCGCGCTCGACGCGACCGGCTTCGCCGCGCTCGCCAACACGCAGCTCGCCGCGCTGAGTGCGACCCAACTGAGCGGCCTAACCAGCACGAATGTCGCCGCCCTCACGCTCCGCGAGCTCGGCGCGCTGTCAGGCTCGCAGCTCGCGGGCCTGAGCACGACGGCCGTGCGCGGCCTAAGAGCCGAGCAACTGAACGTGCTGAGTACCAGCCAAATCAAAGGCCTGCCCGGTACGGCCTTGAGTGCGCTCTCGACCGAGCAATTGGCCGCGCTCTCCACCGCGCAGATCGCGGCGTTGTCGACGGGCGCCGTGGCCGGTCTGGTCGGCGCGCAGCTCGGTTCGCTCAGCGCGGAACAACTGGCCGCTCTCAGCACGACCCAAGTCGCCGCCCTGAGCACGACCGCCATCAGCGGCCTGACCGGCACGCAAATCGCCGCGTTGCCGCTCACTGAATTGCGCGCGCTGTCTGCTTCGCAACTCGGCGCGCTCACGCTCTCGGCGATCGACGCGCTGACCACGCAGGAGCTCTCGGCCCTCAGCGCCACGCAATTGCGGGGGCTCAGCGGCACCAGTGTCAGCGAACTCAGCCTCGCACAAATTGCGGCGCTCAACTCGACTCAGATCAACGCCCTCGCGCCCAATCAGTTGAGCGCGTTGACCCAGAGCGACATCGGCGAACTTGCCCCCACCCAGCTCGCCGCTTTCAGCTCGGCCCAGCTCGCCGCGCTCACGCCCGCGGCCCTCAGCGGACTCAACGACCAGCAAATTGCCGCCTTTTCCCCGACTCAGCTGCGCGGCCTGAGCTCCATGTCACTGGCCGCGCTAGCTGATACTCAGCTCGCCGCGCTCAGCTCCACCCAGTTCGCATCGTTGGCCACCTCCACAATCGCGGGCCTCACGTCAGCGCAACTCGCGGGCATGAGCTCCACGCAGCTCGCCACGTTGACCAGCGCACAGGTGTCCGCGTTGTCACCGGGCGCGCTCGACGGGTTGCCCAACACCGCGCTTGCCGCGTTGGCCACCGCGCAACTCGCCGCGCTGACCGCGAATCAAGTCGGCGCGTTGAACAGCGACCAACTCGCCTCCCTCAGCACCACCGTGCTCCGCGCGCTCTCGACCAGCGCCATCGGCGGGCTCACCGACACGCAGCTGGGCGCGTTGTCGCTCGCGCAACTGGGCGCGCTGTCCAGCAATCAAGTGGCCGCGCTTTCCGTCAACGCGGTCGGCGGCTTGACCCCCGCCGAACTCGCGGCCTTGAGCAGCACGCAGCTGGGTGCGCTCACCGCGGGCCAGATCGGCGCCCTGCGTGATAGCCAAATTGCCGCGCTTTCTCCAGGCCAAATCGGCACCTTGAGCAGCACGCAGCTGCGCGGTTTGAGTTCCGAGCAGGTGGGCGATCTCAGCTCGGCCCAATTGGCGGCGCTGAGCGGGCCGCAACTCGCGGCCTTCACCCCGAGCGAGATCAGCGGGCTCTCCTCGACCCAGCTCGCCGGTTTGAGCGCCGCGCAGATCGGCGCCCTCGACACGACTCAGGTCGCGGCACTCTCGAACGCGGCACTCGCCGGCTTGAGCGTGACCGGCTTGGCTGCGCTCGGCACCACCAAGCTCGCCGCGCTGACCTCGGTGCAGATCGGCGCGCTCGCGAGCACGCTGATGACGAGCCTGACCACGACGCAGGTCGGCGCGCTCTCGCCCAACGCGATCAGCGGCCTGCTCGACACCCAAGTCGCCGCGCTATCGCTGACTCAGTTCGGCGCGCTGTCCGCATCGCAGCTCGCCGCGCTCTCCACGACCGGCGCGAGCGGGCTCACGAATAGCGAGATTTCCGCACTTTCCAGCACGCAGTTGCGCGCGCTTTCACCGAGCGCGATGTCCGTGCTGACTCCCGCGCAGTTCGCCGCGATCCCGAGCACGCAACTCGCGACCTTGACCACCGCGCAAGTCTCGCGGCTATCCACGACGGTGATTGCCTCGCTGCCCGTGAGCGAGTTCAGCGCGCTCACGTCGGCGCAGTTCGCGGCCATCACCCCCGTGCAAGTGAGCGCGCTCAGCGAGACCCAGATCACGAGCCTCGCAACCAACTTAGTCGGTGCGCTCAGTGCGGTGCAGATCAGCGGCTTGCTCGACACGCAGGTGGCGGCGCTGTCCACAGGTCAGCTCGCTTCGCTCACGACCGGCCAAGTCTCGGCCTTGTCGGCCACCGGCATCAGCGGGCTCAGCAGCACGCTGATCGCGGCCCTGAGCAGCAAGCAATTGGGCGCACTGTCGACCACGCAAATCAGCACGTTGAGCTCAGCCCAGCTGCACGCGCTCTCGGGCGCGCAAGTCGCCGCGCTGGCGAGTAGCCAACTGCGCAGCTTGCTCGACACGCAAGTCGCGGCCCTCGACCTCACTCAAATCGGCGCCCTCAGCGCGACTCAGATCGGTCATTTGGGCAGCGTGCAACTCGCCGCGTTGAGCGACACTCAGGTCGCCGCGCTCAGCACCACGCAACTCGGCGCACTGCTCACCGGCCAAATCGCCGCGCTCAGCACGACCGGCGTGCGCGGCCTGACCGCGACCGAGATCGCCGCGCTGAGCACCCGCCAATTGGCGGCCTTCAGCAGCACTCAGTTCGGCGCGCTCAGCAGCACTCAGGTGGCCCAGCTCGACACGACGCAGATGGGCGTGTTGACCGCGACCGAGCTCAGCGGTGTGACGTCGACTCAAGCCGCCGCGCTCTCCGCCGCGCAGGTCGACGCGCTGAACGCGACGCAACTCGGGGCGCTCTCGACGAGCGGTGTTTCCGGCCTATCCGTAGCCCAAATCGCCGCATTCTCCACGACGCGCTTGAACCAGCTCGGCCCCGCGCAGCTGGCCGCGCTGACGTCCACGCAGTTCGCGTCGTTGTCACCCGTGCAGATCGGCGCGCTCGCGACGTCGCGCATTGCAGGTCTGTCCACGACCGAGATCTCGAGCTTGAGTGCCGCACAAATCGGCGCCTTGAGCTCGACGCAGATCGGCGCGCTCACCGCCGCTCAAGTCGGCGTGCTGAGCGGTACCGAGGTGGGCACCTTGAGCAGCACGCAGCTCGCGGCGCTGATCTCGACGCAGCTGGGCGCGCTCGGCACGAGCGGCGTGACCGGCCTGAGCACCACGGCCTTCGCGGCCCTCAGCAACCGGCAGCTCGCCGCGCTCGGCTCCGCGCAATTGGCCGCCTTGACCACGAGCCAAGCGGCGGGCCTCACCACCGCGCAATTGAGCGCCCTTTCGGCGGCTGGTATCGCGGGCCTCACGGGCGGCGCGGCCGCCACGCTCAGCCTTGCGCAGTTGAACGCGCTCAGCTCGACGCAAGTCGCGGCCTTTTCGCCCAGTGCGATCGGCGCACTGACGACGGCTCAGATCAGCGCGCTGTCCACGAATCAGCTGGCCGCGCTCAGCCCAGGCCAAGCCGCCGCGCTCGTCTCCACGCAAGTGGCCGTGCTCAGCACGAGCCAATTGAGCGCGCTCAGCACCAAGCAATTGGCCGCGCTGTCTTCCACTGGCATCAGTGGACTCACGGCCGCGGAGTTCCAAGCCCTGAGCAGCGATCAGTTGGCCGCGCTGACCGCGACGCAGATCGGGGCCCTCAGCTCGACGCAGGCCGCGCAGTTGACCTCCACCGTACTCGGTGCGCTGTCCACGAGCCAGATCGCCGGCTTGGGTTCGACCGGCGCGTCCGCGCTCTCTTCGGGCCAAATCGCCGCGCTTTCGCCGAGCCAATTGGCATCTCTGTCGACCTCGGCCATGGCCGCGTTGAGCACCACCGCAATTGGTAGCCTGAACTCGACGCAGCTCGGCGTGCTCACGCAGACCGAGCTGAACGCGTTGACCTCGTCGCAGGTCGCCGCAATGTCGACCACGCAGATCACGCAGCTGAGCCCGACGCAAATCACGGCCCTGTCCACGACCGGCATCACCGGCGTGAGCGCCGCGCAAGTGGCCGCGCTCAGCACCACTCAGCTCACCTCGCTCTCGCTCGCGCAGATTGGCGCGCTGTCCGGCACCGCGATCTCGGGTCTGACCAGCGCCGAGTTCGCCGCGCTGACCACCGCGCAGTTCCAGAGCTTGTCCGCGACCGGCATCACCGGACTCTCGCCCACTCAGGTCGCGAGCCTGACCACGACTCAAATCCAGCTGCTCTCGGAAGCCGAGTTGAGCGGCCTGACCGCGACGCAGGTCGGCGCGCTGGCCGCAACGCAAGTGGCCGCGCTCAGCCCCGACCAAGTGAGTTCACTCTCGGCGAGCGGCATTTCCGGGCTGACCGCGACACAATTCGGTGAGCTCAGCTCGACGCAGTTCGCCGCCCTCACCCCGTACGAAGTCGCGGCCCTGACGTCGACGCAGATTGGTTACTTGTCGACCACCCAGATCGCCTCGCTGAGCGCCGACCAGCTGGAAGGCCTGCAACGCCTGCAGATTCGCGCGCTGAGCTTGCCGCAATTGGCCGCGCTCTCCACGACTCAGATCTCGAACTTGAGCGGGTCGCAGGTTGGCAGCTTCAACGCTACCGAGCTGCAGAACCTCTCGGCCGCGCAGATCGGCGCAATGAGCCCGGCCCAGATTGGCTCTTTGACCGCGATGCAGCTCGGCACCTTCAAGCCCGAACAGTTCGCACTGCTCGCGCCCACTCAGTTCACGCAAATCTCCACGACCACCATCTCCTACCTGAGCACGACCACCATCACTCAGCTCACCACCACCGACATCGAAGCGATGAGCCCCACGCAACTCAGCGCGCTCGGTGACGACCAACTCGCCGTCATGAGCGAAGCGCAAATCCAAGCGTTGATCGATGCCTTGGTTTGAGCTCTAAATAGCTCCTTTTCCCGACCGAAGAGCGAGCCATGACTGACTCACAGAACGCCGCCCCCACGCGTCCGACGGCCCAAGAGCTGAGCGTTCCGGATCTGATTCGCGCGGTCGAGTTGCTGCGCCAAGGCGGCCAAATTCAGGCTTCCAGTGCGCTGTACGCGACCTGGGTCGAGCACAATTCGAGCCACCCGCTGCTGTACGCGGTGCTGTTCAACTACGCGGTCACGCTGTCCGACTCGGAACAGCTCGAGCCCGCGCGCCAAACGCTGGAACGTGCGATCGAGCTCAATGCCGACTTCATGCCCGCGTACATCAACCTCGGCCGCATTCACGAACGGCTGGGCAACGTGGGTGCCGCGCTCGCGCAATGGTCGGCAGCCCTCGCGCGCATGAACGGCATCACGGGCACGGCCGTCTCGCACAAGACGACCACGCTCAACCAAAGCGCCCGCGCGCTCGAGGCCGCCGACCAAGACGCGGCCGCGGAACAAATGCTGCGGCACAGCTTGGAGCTGGACGCGAGCCAGCGCGAAGCCATTCAGCACCTAGTCGCGCTCCGCCAACGGCAATGCGAATGGCCCGCGATTTTGCCTTCCGAACGCGTCGATCAGCGCACGCTGATCCGTGGTTTGTCTCCGCTTTCGGCCGCCGCCCTGAGTGACGATCCGATCTTGCAGCTCGCGATCGCGCACCACTACAACCAACTCGACGTCGGCGATCCCGGCGTGTTGCTCAGCCCCCGGTCGCCGGTCACGGCTCTGCCGGGCCCGCTACGCGTGGGCTACTTGTCATCGGATCTGCGCGAACACGCGGTCGGCTATTTGATCACGGAGGTGTTCGGACTGCACACGCGCGAACGCGTCGAAGTGTTCGCATACTACTGTGGCCCCGAGTCGAACGACCCGCTCCACCAACATTTCAAGGCCACCGCCCACCACTTCACCTCGCTCAGCCAACTCGACGACGTGAGCGCGGCGCGGCGCATCGCCGATGACGGCGTGCAAATCTTGGTCGACTTGAACGGCTATACGCGTGACGCGCGACTCAAAGTCGTGGCGCAGCGCCCGGCCCCGGTGATCGTCAATTGGCTGGGTTTTCCGGGCAGTATGGCCAGCCCCTATCACCACTACCTGATCGCCGACGAGTTCATCGTGCCCGAGTCGCACGAGCTCTATTACTCGGAGCAGGTGCTGCGTTTGCCGTGCTATCAGCCGAGCCTGCGCACGCGCACGATCGCCCCGCAACGCCCCACCCGCAGCGAGGTCGGGCTGCCCGAAGACGCGACCGTGTTCTGCTGCTTCAACGGCGTACACAAGCTCAGCCCCTTCACGCTCAATCGCTGGATCGCCATTCTCTCGCGCGTACCGGGCAGCGTGCTCTGGCTGCTCAATAGTAACGATGCCACGAACGAGCGCTTGCGAAAATACGTGGCAGAGCGCGGCATCGCCAAAGAGCGCCTGGTGTTCGCGCAAAAGCTCGCCAATCCCTTTCACTTGGCGCGCTACGCGTTGGCCGATCTGTTCCTCGACACCACGCCTTACGGCGCGCACACCACCGCGTCGGACGCACTTTGGACGGGCGTCCCCGTGCTCACGTTGAGTGGTCGCTCGTTCGCTTCACGCGTCTGCGGCAGCTTGGTGCGCGCCGCCGGCCTGCCCGAAATGATCTGCGAGACCACTCCGGAGTACATCGAAAAGGCCGCGCGCTACGGACGCGATCGCCGCTTGCTCGAGCCCCTACGTGAACGCCTGCGCACCGCTCGCGACACGTCCGCGCTCTTCGACATGCCGATCTTGGTCGCCGAGCTCGAAGGCTTGTACGCAAAAATGTGGCACGCCGCGCAAACTGGCACACTGCCCCGGCCGCGCTTGGACAACCTCGACGTGTACCTCGAGGTCGGCGCCGCTCACTCGCTCGAGGCGGTCGAGATGCAAGGGGCACCCGACTACCACGGCCTCTGGCGAGAACGACTCGCTCGCCGCCACGCGTATCGTCCCATCAGCGCGGACGAGCGCTTGGTCCCGCCCGAGATCTTGGCCACCTGGGGTTGACGAAAAAACCCGAGATTGCCCGGTTTTTGTTGGGCGCCCGTTCGTTTGCCCCGCGCACCTCGTGGCCGCCCGCGGGACCTCGAGGGCTTCATCCGCGTGCGAGAAAGCTGTGCCTAAGTTGGATTCTAGCGGCGCCGTCGGATTGCACGCGACCGTGGCCAAACGTCACCGCGCACGCACCGCCCCTCACACATTTCGTGGCGGGATGGGACTTTCACCCACCTATTGCGCTTCGGCGCGCTGAGCACACGACTTGCACAGGCGAACCCATGCTCTCGCTTCGCTTGCTGACCGGAGCCGTGTTCGCCGGCGTCCTCGCTTGCGCGTGCTCGGCGGCGGATCTTTCGACCCACGGGCTCACGTCCCAACCTGCGACGGGTGGGAAGGCCGAGACCGGCGAATCGCCCAACCTCGGCGGCGCGAAGAGCCATGGGCAGCCCAGCGCCGGCGGCAAACCCGGGACCGGGTCGAGTCCCGATGAGGAAGACGCCGGCGCGGCCGGCGCGAGTGCGGGCCAAGCGGGGGCCATCGAATCGGCACCTCCGCCACCTCCGCCATCGTGCGAGCTCGATCGAACCTGCACCATCGAGGGCGAAGCAACCGTCGTTCACTGCGCGGTCGACTACGTGGGCTTCACTTGCGAGTTCGAGGGCTTCAAGGGAGCGACCGCCGAGATCAGCGGCGGTCGACGAGCCGTCATCGGCACCGCGTGCTGCGGTGGCTGCGGCTGCACTCCGGTCGAAGTTTATTTCGACGGCACGTACTGCTGGCAAGGGATCCCTCAGTGCGAGCTGCCTCAGTTCAGCGATCAGGTGTTTTCCCCGCATCTGCCGACGGACCCCAATCCGACGTTTACGCCGCCGACCAACGTCCCCGGTACCTTTTATTTGGGCACCGGTGGCTTCGGCGGCGCGGGCGGAAGCCCCAGCACGCACCCCGGTGGCGCGGAAGCAGGTGGCCGGAGTGGCGCTGACGCAGGCGGCGGCAGCGCTGGTCGGGAACTGCGAGCCGGCTCCGATGCGGGCGGCGCGAGCGGCTAAAGCGCCAGCCTCCGAGAGTGCCCGCGGGATCCCCGGGCCAAGCTCATTCGAACCGCACCAAGTGGTGCACCGGCAACGAGCCGCCTGGGAACTGCACGAGCCGTGCTCCGATTGCGAGCGCACCGAGATCGAGCCCGAAGAAACCGAGCTGATCGATCAGCAACGCCACTTCGGACTTTGCCTGCGCATCGTCGCCCGAGTAAAAGAGCACGCGTCGCCCGCCCTCGGCTCGCGGATCATCGGAGATCAGCTGAGCCTTCAGGTGATTGAAGGCCTTCACGACGCGCGCGCCCGGCACCCAATCTGCGAACACTTCACTGGAAGTGCGACCGTTCAACGCCGCGGGTTTGAACAACGGCGCTTCGATCGGGTTGTTGGCATCGATCACGATTCGGCCATTCCAGGCCGGCAAAGCCGCGAGCGCGCCGGGGAGCTTCGACCAAGGCACGGCCACGAGCACCATCTCCGCGGCCGCCACTTTCTCTCGCGTGCCGCCGCGAATGCTCGGCCCAAGTTCGGCAACGAGCGCCTCGAGTGAGCTCGGCCCACGGCTGTTGGCGATCGTGGCTTCGATACCGGCGCGGGCCAGCGCTCGCGCAAACGCCGAGCCAATCGCTCCCGATCCTAAAATTCCAATCTTCATTGCTATGCTCTTTTGCTCGATGAATGAGACCGAGCTCAGGCGGAGAGTCCGCCATCGACGATCAGCTCTGCGCCCGTCACGAACGATGCCCCCGGGCTGGCCAGGTACGCGACGGCACTGGCGATCTCTTCGGGCCGTCCATAGCGACCAACGGCGATGCCCGGGGTCACGATCTTCGAGACCGCGCCGCCATCGGGATTCATGTCCGTGTCCGTGGGACCGGGGTGCACGGCGTTGACGGTGATGCCGCGCGGTCCGAGATCGCGCGCCAAACTGCGGTTGAAGCCGGCGATCGCGCCCTTGGTCAGCGTGTACAGCGACGCCGTCGGGAACGCGACGTAGCGCACCGTCGAGCTCGCGATCTGAATGATGCGCCCACCCTGCTTCATGTGGCGCGCGGCTTCTTGGGTCGCGACGAACACGCCGGTCACGTTGACCGCGATCATGCGTTCGTAGTCAGCCATCGTGATCTCGCCGATCGCGCCGCCCAGCGCGATGCCGGCATTGTTGACCAAGATGTCCAAGCCACCGAAGGTGCTCGCCGTGCGATTCACCGCGGCGCGCACCGCCTCGGCATCGCCCGCATCGGCCAAGATCGCGAGCGCGCGGCCTCCCGCGGCTTCGATCGCTGCGACGACGCTGCCCGCCTTCTCCGGTGACGAGCTGTAGGTGATGGCGACGGCCGCGCCATCGGCGGCCAAGCGCTTGGCAATGGCCGCGCCGATCGAGCGCGAGCCACCGGTGACCAGTGCCACTTTCCCGTCCAGAGGACGTTGTTGTTCGTTGTTCATGTCCTCCGATATGCCCCTCGAATTACAGACCAACTAGCTGGTAATTCGAATAATCTGTTACAAGCAATCGTTGAAAGTGATGGAAACCCTCGGCAATCTGGAAGCGTTCGTACGTAGCGCCGAGACCGGCGGCTTTTCCGCGGCCGCCCGTTTGCTCGGCCTCACTCCCGCCGCCGTGAGTCGCAACGTGGCGATGCTCGAGCGCAACTTGGGCGTGCGCTTGTTCCAACGCAGCACTCGCAAGCTCACGCTGACCGAGAACGGTGAGCGCTTCTTGTCCGCGATTGGCGGCAGCTTGCAAGATCTCCAAGCCGCGATTGCGGCCGTTGCGACCGACAGCGGTGAGCCCGCGGGGGTGCTCAAATTGAGCGTCAGCCCGAGCTTCGGCGCCGCCTGGATCTTGCCGCTGCTGCCCGCGTTCTTGAAGCGCTACCCCGCGGTTCGTCCCGATTGGCAGTTCGAGAATCGACGCGTCGATCTGGTCGCGGAGGGCGTCGATGTTGCGATCGGCGGCGGCTTCGAGCTCTTGCCCGGAGTGGTGTCACGGGTGCTCGCGCCCGCGCACCTGGTGGCCGTCGCATCGCCCGCTTTTTTGAAAAGCCGCAAATTGCCCACGAACCCTGCGGATCTCGCCGATCTCGAGGGCATCGCGATGCGCTCGGAGGGGACCGGTCGAGTCCGCGCTTGGGCGATGCGCAACGCGGCGGGCGAGGAAGTGCCGGCTCCGCTCGTCCCCAACGTCTTGCTCAACGACCCTGCCGCGATGTGCCAGGCGGCGCTGCTCGGTCTGGGCGTGACCTTGCTCGCCGTGCCCGACGTGCTCACACACTTGGAGAGCGGTCGCCTCGTGCGCCTGTTGCCGCACTGGTACGCCGATGCGGGTGCGATTTCGCTCTACTACGCAACCCGGACGTTGCTACCCGCGAAGACCCGCGTGTTCGTCGACTTCGTCGTCGAGGCGTTCAACAAGCAACGCCTCGCGCAGCGCTTCGCGGGCAGCCTCGGCTAGCCGTGCTCACCCTTTCACCTCGAAGGGCGCGCGCCCGAGCTCCACGCCGTCCACCGTCGAGACCACTGCGACCCAGTGCCCCGGATCGCGGATCAAGCGGGTATTCCCCCAGGTTCGGAAGCGCTCCGAGGTACCCGGCACGGTCAGCTTCACGTGGCCGACGGTCGCCTTCGTGTCTTGATTTTGAAACATCACGCGCACGCTGCGCGCGGCGCTGGCCGAGTTCTCGAACTCCACGAATGCATACACGGGCGCGTTCCCGAGCCTGAAATCGTCGCCCGCGACCGGCTCGCGATTTTCGATTTTATGCGTGACCACGAAGCGCTTCAGCTTCAACCCATCGTTCGTCGGCGCCAGGTCGTGGCCGTTTTGGACGACCGTGCTCGACGCGGCCGGAGCCGGAACCACGGGGAGTACGGACGGAGCGCCGTTCACGATTTTAGCAATGCGACCCAAACTCGCGGCGGGCGCGGGCACGCTCACACTTGCGACCGCACGCTCGACTTCGGCCACGCTCACGTCACGCGTGTTGTTGCAAGCCACGCTTGCAAACGAAAAGCCCACCGCGAACATTGCGGCGCCCAGCGCACTCATCACCACCCAACGCGAATTCTCGATGCCCGTCATGTCTAGAACCTCCGCCGGACGAAAGCGCCGGTTGCCAGGTCTGAGCAAGCCCCGGGCCAAGCAAATTTGCCGCGGTTTCTCGGCTAATTCGCGAATGCTCGTGGTTTTTGCGCCGCAGCCCGTGTCGGCGGGGCCGCAGCATTTGGTCAGAGCGGCCAAGCCTCAGCTAGGCTCGAGCGGATGAATGGAGCGCGTGATCGGGGGCCGCTGGCATGTGGAACACTCGGCCTGCTGGTGTCGATGGCGAGCTGCGCGCCGCGACCTGCCGCACCGCCGCCCGCTCCCGCCCCCGTTGCGAGCGCAGCCGCGCCCGTCGCACCGACGGCAGCCACGCCCGGTAGTCCGCGCTTCATCGACGCCATCCCCGCTGACTTGCCGCCCGAACTCGCACAGCAGCTCGGCTTCTTGTCCGACGTATGCAACGTCGCGATGCATTACGAGACCGAGGGGGCGCATCGCGTGCGGGTGGGCTGCCGAACTTGCCCGCCGTTCGAGGGCCGCGCCGCCGTTTCCGACGGCCGCATCGCGGTCGACGGCAAGGACTTCTACGAGCTCGAAGTGTACGTCCGCGGCCACTTTACCGCCCCCGACGCGGATCAGCGCTTAGCCGTATTCAACGGGTGCGAGCCGCACTCCGGCAATTGGGGCGGCACCTTGATCGCCGAACGCCAGGGCGACAAGTACCGAGCGCTGCGCTACCTCTCGGGCCTGCGTCCGCAAGTCTGCAAAGCGTACCGCCGCCCCAATGGTCACGATCTGGCCGTGTGCGAGTTCACCAGTGCGCAGCAATCGATCTCGACCGACTCACTCTCGGTGCTCGATTTCAGCGTCGACCCGCCCAAGGCTCAAGAGCTGTTCGCGTTCAGCAATCAAGACCCGTGCCTGACCTCGCCCGGCACGCGCACGACCGAAGAAGTGGTCGAGAGCTTCGAGTTGAACCAAAACCCCGCCGCCAAGAACAACGGCCTGATCGTGCGCATTGCCCGCACCCCGCGCGACATGGATGAGCGTTACCAGCGCTATTGCCGCGAAAATGCCACGGGCGCAGCCCTCACGGAGCGCCCGTTCACGAAGCCGGAAGTGACGACCCGTCAGTACCGGCTCGACGGCGATGGCTTCGTGCCGCGCTGAACCGTAACCAAGTTCGAATTCGAACTGCGGCAACATCATGCGCTGAGAGGTGCGTGGCGGGCTCACGAGCGCCCCCCAAAAACGCGCCGGGGTCGAGCGCGTCGGGGCAGGCGCGCCCGACCCCCGCAAAACTCACTGCGGAACGAGCACGGTGTCGACCACGTGGATCACGCCATTTTTGGTCAGCACATTGGCCGTCGTCACCTTGGCGTCGTTGATCGTGACTCCGCCGGTCAGGCCCACGGTGACGCTCTTGCCGGTCAGTTGCGTCGGCACCGGGCCCGCTTTCAGATCGCCGGAACCGACCGCGCCTGCGAGCACGTGATAGAGGAGCACGTTCTTCAACGCATCACCGGTCGGCACCGAAGCGAGCTTGGCGAACGCGGCGTCGGTGGGCGCGAACACGGTGAACGGGCCTTTACCCTGAAGGGTTGCGACGAGGCCCGCCGAGGTCAGGGCCTCAGCCAATTTAGTGAATGTTCCCGCGGCGATGGCGGTGGCCACGATGTCGTCTTTGGGCGGGAGCAAGATGTCGTCGATCACGTGAATCACGCCATTCGAGGCCACCACGTCCGCCGTGGTCACGTTCGCGTCGTCGACCTTCACGCCGCCCGTGGTGTCGATCAAGAGCGGCGATCCGGAGAGCGCGGTGAACACTTGCGCGTCCTTCAGATCCGTCGACGCAACGGCAGCGCCAGAGACGACGTGGTACGTCAAGATCTCGGTCAGCGCGTCTTTGCTCAGGCCGGCGAGCACGCCGGGGTTCGCGCTCTCGAACGCGTCGAAGGCCGCGTCGTTGGGCGCGAACACAGTGAACGGGCCCGGGCCCTTCAATGCATCGACCAAGCCCGCGCTGGTCAGCGCGGCCGCGAGCTTCGTGAAGTTGCCCGCGCCGATCGCGGTTTCGATGAGGTCTTTGCCTTCGGTCTCCGCGCCGCCACTGCCGCCTTGGCCGGCCACGCTGCCCGACGCACCAGCGCTCGCGCCCGCGGCGCCGGCACTGGGCGCGCCGCCGTTCGCAGCCCCGGCCGCAGGAGTGCCCACGCCGGCCGCGCCGGCGCTGGATCCGCCGCTTCTTCCCGCTGATGCGCTGCCGGCGCTGCCGCCGCCTCCGTCGTTGTCATCGCCGCAACCGATGACGGGCAGACTCGCAATCAGCATCACGGGTAGCCAAGACAAGTACTTCATGTGGGTTGCTCTCCTCGGAGTCGGCGACTCCGCTTTGGGCGCACGGCGGCGCCGGTGATGCGCCAATCCTTGGTCGCACTCGCACGCACTGGCTAGGGGGCACGCCGAGACTCCGTATTCGGATGAATACGGATCAGCCGAAAGGCAACGACAGTGCGATCAATCGCCGTGCGCGAGTCGCTCGGCGTTCGCGTCGAGCTGCCCATCCCCATCCGCGTCGCGATACAGCGCTACACCGCGCGCCAGTCGGCTCTCGAACTGCGTCAGCAACGCGCTGTTCGCGTCGGCCGAAATCTGAATCGCGCCACCGCTTCGCACCGCGCTCGCCCAATCCAAATCACCCAGCCACGCGGCGACGTCGAAGGCAATCAGGGTTTGCGCGTGTTCAGCGCTGATTTCGAAGCGGCTCGCGTCCGCGACCAGGCGCACAGTGGGCGTCGCCGCGCTGAGCAAGGTAAAGCGTGTGCCATCGGCGAGCGCGCCCGCGAGCATGATTGAATGCTGCTCGAGGTCCGGCGGGACGGCGCCGCGAATTGCCGCGGCCGGCGCGAGCACGAACGGCAAATCGAGTCCGCAATACTCGCCGCCCGAGAGCGAAAAGCGCGTCGCGTTGTGCTGGCCCGCTGCGTGATCACCGATGCCCAGCGCCGGCACCGAGGTCACGGTCGGCGCAGCCGCTGCGCAACTGCTCGCGTCGCGTAGCGTCACCGCGTCCAAGTCGAGCCATGCGCTATCGACGACCGCTTGGCGGCCCGGATCGCGCACGCCGATCGATTCGGGCTCGCTCGAGTACGCCGTGTAACTGAGCTCCGCCTGAAACGGCGGATTCCCCGTCTCGGTCCCGCTACTGCACCCGCTCGCCGCAACCAGCGAAAGCGCGAGAGACATCCGAGCGATGCAACGAACCACGAAGCCCAGCATGCCCAAGCGCCGAACGCGAGTCACCGATTACCTCCGCGCTTACTCGAGCGGCTGAGCGGAAAAAGCTGAAAGTTGATCTGCACCACCTGCTCCGGGTCGGCCTCGAGCGCCGAAAGCTCGAGCAGCTCCCGGCGCATGCGTTGAATGCGCTCCTTGAACGCGCGCAACCCGCCACGGCTCAAACACAGCGTCAAAGACGAGATATCGCGATCTTGCGCAGGCACCAGATCGATCGACTCGATCGCGCGCTGGGTCATCACCCGGTGAAACGCAGCAATGTGCAACCCGCGCGTCTCGGGCCCGGTGGAAAGCAGCGCATCCGCTTGCACCAAGCGCCCCGCTTCGTCTTCGACCAACAAACCGAGCTCGATCAGCGTCTCGAGCGCCCGCGCCGCCTGCAGCGGCGTGATGTTCGGGATCAATCGATCCGCGATCCACTCCGGATCGGCGCGAAAATCGCGCGCCGCCGCGAGCTCGCGGATCGCGGGCATGAACCAATCGCTGTAGTACGCCGCGTGCGCGATCTCGAGCTTGTGCGCCTGACGGTAGTGCTGAAAGCTCGTCAGCTTGCCGTAGTGCAAACTGCGCTCGTTCGAGGTCTTGGCCTGATTGAACGCCACGAGGTGCACGAAGTAGCGGCTCGCATCGCTATCGAGTCCGCACGCGTGCGCGAACTTCTCCGCCATCTTCGCGCTCAAACTGCGCTGCCCCTCGACCACCAGCTTCAAGTAATTGGGCGAGGCCACGCCCGCCCGCTTCGAGAACGCGCGATAAGAAAACGCGCGACTCTTCGCCTTCTTCGCCGCGTAGAAGTCTCGCAGGAACGCGCGGTAGTCGAGGTACCCGTAGACATCGACCGGGCTTTCCTTGCTCACCCCGTGACTGTAGTCTGCGCGCCTTTTTGCCGCAGAACTTCGCGTATTCTCGGGAATACGGCCTGGCCCATCACCGCGCGCATCGGGCACGTGACTCGCCCGATTTCTGATGCTATCGAGCGAATCTCCAAGCATGCCCGCGACTTGGAGGAGTGGCCGAGCGGTTTAAGGCACCGGTTTTGAAAACCGGCGTACTCGTAAGGGTACCGTGGGTTCGAATCCCTCCTCCTCCGCAACCTTCACGGGCTCCTTGTTGACGCGCGCGCCGTGTCTTGTATGGTAGACACGCGTGATCAGGCGAAATGCCCGCGCGAAAGGACCAATTCCAGATGAGCACGTTGCGTGAGTTCCTCGTCCACAAACGTGAGCAGCTGCTGGCCGTCGAGGAGCAGCAGGCCAAGGATCCGGGCGCGGGTCCCAAGCTGCTTTCGGCAAAGGTGACCGCCGAGGGGCGAAGCGGCGTGCGTCGGATCCGCATCCGCGATTTCCAGGTCCTGTCCGACAGCGGCCCAGAGTTAGCCGGCTTCGATCTCGGTCCGACTTCGCCGGAGCTTCAGCTCGGCGTTCTGGGCAGCTGCTTGACCCACGTGTACGAGATTCAGGCCGCGCTGGCCGAGATCCCGATCGACTCGCTCTCGGTCGAGGTCAGCGGGCAGATTGAACCTCGCTCCGGAAAGCCGGGCTTCGAGAATGTTCCTCGCCAACCGCACGCCCTCGCGTTCACCGTGCACCTCGAGTCACCGGCCAGCGGGGAGCAGTTACGCGCGCTGCATCAGCGTGTCGAAGAGGTGTGCCCGATCCTCAATCTGCTGACGAGGCCGCAATCGATCACGGGCAAGGTGATCAATCGCGGCGAGACCGTGGTCGATGGGAGCGCACGCGCTCAGTGAGCACTACGAGCGACATTCACGCCGTTCACCTCAGCGAGCTCGCGGGGATGCTCGGCGACGGACTGGTCACCGACCCCGAGATCATGGAGGGCTACCGCTACGATCGCGCGCCGTGCGTCAAAGCGGGCGTGCCGCTCGCGCTGGTCAGGCCCCGATCGACCGCCGAGGTTCAGGAGATCGCGCGCTGGTCCGCGCGCCATCGCGTGCCGATTGTGCCGCGCGGGGCGGGCAGCGGCATCTCCGGTGGCGCGAGCGCGAGTGACGGCGCGCTGATCGTCAGCTTCGAGCGCATGCAGCAGATCGTGGAGATCGACTCTGCGGCCATGCTCGCGCGCGTGCAGCCCGGTGTGTTCAATGCCGCGCTGAAGGCGGCCGTCGCGGTCGATGGCTTGTGGTACCCGCCGGATCCGTCGAGCTTCGAGATCTCGTCGATTGGCGGCAATGTCGCGACGAATGCGGGCGGTTTGTGCTGCGTGAAGTACGGGGTGACGGCCGACTACGTGCTCGGCTTGGAGGCGGTGCTCGCCGACGGCTCGGTCGTGCGCACCGGCAGCAAGAGCCGCAAAGACGTCGCGGGGTATGACCTCACGCGGCTCTTGGTCGGGTCCGAGGGCACGCTCGCGCTGATCACCGAGGTGACGGTGCGGCTGCGGCGTCGGCCGCCGCCTGCGCGCACGTTGGTCGCGATGTTCGATACCCTCGAGGCGTCTGGGGCAGCCGTAAGCGCGATCGTGCGTTCGGTCGATGCGTCGTTGCTCGAGATCATGGATCGAGCAAGCTTGCAGGCGGTAGAGCGCCACGCGCGGCTGCAGCTCGACACGGAGGCGGCCGCGATGCTGATCGCGCAGAGCGACGCGCTCGAGGGCCACGAGCTGCAGCGGATTGCGGCCGCGTGTGAGGCGGCCGGAGGCCGCGACATCGCGATTGCCGAGGACGAGACCGAGAGCCGCTTGCTCTTGAACGCCCGCCGCCTCGCGTATCCGGCCCTCGAGAAGCTGGGCGATATCCTGGTCGATGACGTCGCGGTGCCCGTGTCCAGGCTGGCCGAGATGTTCGCGCGCATCGAGGCGATCGCCGCGCGCACCGGCGCGCAGATCGCGACCGTGGCCCACGCCGGCGATGGTAATCTGCATCCCTTGGTCGTGTTCGACAGCAAAGATCCGCGCGACGAAGCGCGTGCAGTGGCGGTGATCGATCAGCTCATGAGCGAAGCGCTCGCGCTCGGCGGGACCATCACCGGAGAGCACGGGGTGGGCACCGTCAAACGCGCGTACTTGAAGAAGCAGCTCAGTGAAGAGTCGCTCGCGCTCCAGCAGCGCATCAAACATGCGTTCGACCCGCATGGGCTGCTCAACCCGGGCAAGGTGCTGTAACGGGCGGTGAGACGCCCTAGCTTGACAGTACCCACCGGGTCGGATGCACTGAGTACGTGCTGCCATTCCATCTGCTCGCGGCGTCGTTGCTTGGTGCGGGCGCGTTGCTCGCTTGCAGTAGCAGTCACCCACCGTTCGCGGGCGCGGGCGCCGGCACTTCAGGCGCGAACAACAGCGGCGGGAATTCCGGAAATGGCGCGGGCGGCGCGACCGCGTCGGAATCGGGGCGCGGCAACGTGGCTGGCAGTCCGCTCCTGGACCTAGATGCCGGACAGCACGACGACTCGTCGGCCGGCTGCGCGCGCTTGAACATCGGGATTTTGGGCAATCCGGGCGCGAACGCCTCCTCGAACTTTCAGGAATGGCTCGAAAAGAGCGGCACCCGCGCGCAACGCATTCAGATCAACGTCGATGAGCCGCTGACGGCCGCCACCCTGCAACCCTTCGACGTGGTCGTGCTCGATTGGCTCACGCGCGAGTACACGGCCGAAGAAACGGCCACGTTTGCGGCTTGGGTCTCGGCGGGCGGCGGCGTGGCCTCGATGACCGGCTACAACAACTCGATCAGCGATTTTCGTGCGAACTCGCTCTTGGCGCCGCTTCGAGTTGCGTACGCGTCGCCATTGCGCAGCGGACCGGTGATGAATTTCGTGACTCACCCGGTGACGGCGGGCCTCTCTTACGTGACGTTCAACGGCGGCTACGCGGTGTCGGATTTGGGCGGTAGCGAGAGCACCCGCACGGCAATCGCGTTCTTGCCCGACCCCGCGGATGCGGTCGCGGGTTTCGCCGTGCAGATGGGCGAGGGCCGCGCGGTGGTGTGGGGTGACGAATGGATCGAGTTCGACTCCGAGTGGTCAACTTTGCCTCAGATCACGCAGTTTTGGGTGCAGCTCTTTGCTTGGATCGCGCCGAATAACACGTGCGCGCTGACGCCGCCGAAGTAACCATTCGCGGGTAGGGAAGCATGCAAGACAAGCAGGCCATCGCACCCGAAAGCACCGCCGCGCGCGTCGCCTTGTGGCGAGCGCTACACGTCCAAGTCGACTCCCCGCCGCACGTGCTCGAAGACGAAATCGGACTGCGGCTGCTCGCGCCGCCGGAGGGTTGGCAAAATCGCCCGGACATGGATGCGCGCTTCACGAGTGCGTTCCGTGCGTCGATTGTCGCTCGCGCGCGCTTCATCGAAGATTTGTTGGCGGAGCGCGCCGCGGTCGGCGTGGGCCAGTACGTCATTCTGGGCGCGGGCATCGATACGTTCGCACAGCGCAAGACCGAGCTCGCCTCGCAGCTGCGCGTGTTCGAAGTCGATCAGCCCGGTCCTCAGGCGTGGAAGCGGCAGCGGCTCACCGAACTCGGCTACGGCGTGCCGAATTGGCTCAAATTGGTGCCCGTCGATTTCGAAGCGGGTGATGCGTGGTGGGAACAGATATCGCTCGCGGGCTTCGATCACAGCGCGCCCGCGGTCGTGGTTTCGACGGGCGTCAGCATGTACCTGACCAAGGAGGCGATCGCGGCCACCTTGCGCCAAGTCGCAACCCTCGCCCAAGGCAGCACGTTCGTGATGAGCTTTCTGCTCCCGATCGAACTCGCAGATCCCGAAGCGCGACCGGGGCTGGAGATGGCGGCCAAGGGCGCACGCGCGAGTGGCACGCCGTTCATCAGTTTCTTCACGCCCGAAGAGGTGTTGGGTGTCGCGCGTGACGCGGGCTTTGGCCAGGTGGAGCACGTGTCGGCGGCCGCCCTCGGCGACCGTTACTTCGCGGGCCGGAGTGACGGCCTGCGGCCGCCCAAGAATGCGGAAGAACTGCTGATCGCGACCGCCTAAAAGTCGAAACGCGCCGCCGGGCATGACAAACTGCGGCCATGAGCAGGATCGAGATCACGACGGCGGACGGGACCTGTCCGAGCTACGTTTTTCGCCCCGCTGCGGGCAGCGGGCCTTGGCCGGCCGTGCTCGTGTACATGGACGGCGTGGGCATCCGGCCCGCGATGTTGGATCTCGGTGTGCGGCTGGCGAAGAGCGGTTACTTCGTGCTCTTGCCCGATCTCTATTATCGCTCGGGGCCGTACGAAGCGATGGATCCCCGAACTATTTTTGGCGATCCGGAGCAACGTAAACTGCTGAGTGAAAAATTCTCGAGCATGATCTCCCCGGCCAAGATCATGTCCGACACGCGCGCGTTCATCGACTATTTGGCGTCGGAGCCCGACGTGCAAGCGGGCGGCATCGGCGTCACCGGCTACTGCATGGGCGGGCTGATGGCGCTGACCGCGGCCGGCACTTTTCCGGAGCGAATCGTGGCGGCCGCGTCGTTTCACGGCGGCCGGCTCGCGACGGACGCGCCGGAAAGCCCGCATTTACTCGCGCCCAAAATCAAAGCCCGCGTGTACGTCGCAGGCGCGACCGACGATGCGTCGTTCCCCGATGAGATGAAGCAGCGCTTGGACCAGGCGCTCAGCGACGCGAAGGTCGAGCACGTCATCGAGACCTACCCCGCGAAGCACGGCTGGGTGTTCAGTGACACGCCGGTGTACGACGCCGCCGCGAACGAACGACATTGGCGAGAGCTGCTCGCCCTGTACGAAGCCACGCTGCGCGATGCTTAGGCAGCGCGACACTCAGTAGGCGACGTTCAGCACCCGGCCGCAGACTCATTCCGACACCCACGACATGGCTCCCTAGAGGCATGTAGTTGGACGCAGCCGCGCGGGAAATCTTTGCACGGGTCCCTCACTCCGGACTGACGCGGCCGCGGCTCTGCTTCTTGGCGGCGTGGACGCGCTTTTCGGCGACGCGCTTGGCTTTCTTGGCGCGGCTGGGTTTGGTCTTTTTCCGCGTTTTTGGCTTGATCAGGGCCAGGCGCACGAGCGCGGCCAGCTTCTCGCGGGCGTCTTCCAAATTATCGGGCTGATTGCGGGTCAGCTGGCTCGTGATTTGGATTTGGCCTTCGGCATCCAAACGCGCGGCGGCTTTGATACGCAGCCGCGCTTTGAGCTCGTCACTCAGTGAGTCGGATTGTTCGAAGTCGAAGCGCAGGTCGACTTTGCTCGCGACCTTGTTCACGTTCTGGCCACCGGGGCCGGACGCGCGCACGGCCGTCCAACGAAGCTCGGCTTCAGGGATGACGACGTGCGCAACGACCAAGGGACCCGACATGACGCAGTGCTTCGTTGACTCGATGTTCAGCGCGGGCTGAATTCGAAACGGTAGAAAAACGGCTCGGTAATGCCGACTTTGCCCGTGGGCGCCTGCGCGCTGAGCAAGAACAGGTGCTGATCGTTGATGTAGATCATGCCATTCCAGTCGGTCTTGTCGGGGCAATGGGCCTGGTAGTGAATCGACGAGCTGGCCGCCTTTTCGATGAAGCCATCGAGCTTCACTTTGTCGCTGCACCGACCTTGCACCTTCATCAAGAAGTGCAGCAGCGACTTTTCACTCGGCTTGTCTTTGAGCAGCGGCAACACGCTGACCGTGTACAGGGTCGCGTCCGCCCCCATCACCGAGCGCACGGGGCCTTCGGGGCCGGCTTTCGCGACCGACCCGACGGGCATGGCCACGCTGAAGCCGTTCGCGCGGTCCGTGACTTGCTCCCAACCTTCGGGTAGGCCGGCGGGCGCTTTCTCCGCGAGCGGCGTGGTCTCACCCGCGGCACAGGCCGCGATCTCGCGGAATTTACGGGCGCAACTCTCGGGCGCCACGTTCGCGCAGGTAAGGTCCTTCGCGTCGCGCGCGCACTCGAGCGCCGCGCGCACTTGGTCTCCACAGCCAGGCGGGGGCGGATCGTACTTGCCGCAATTCAAGCGACAGCTCTCGACCGCGGGCACACCGCACTTGTTCACCAGCTTGTCGCACTTGGCCAAGCAGATGGGCAGGATCGGCGCGGGCGGCGGAGGCGGCGCGGGTGGCGCAGACGCGGCCGCGGCCGGCGGTGGTTCGCGCGTGTCCGGCGTCGGCATCACCTCGGGCGCAGGCGCTTTGCTCGGCGGCTCGCTCGCGACGGGCGCTGCTTCAGGTGCCTCCGCGTTTTGCGGCGTTCCCGCGCACGACACGACCCATACGGCCAAGACCGCAAACCCACCGCCCACTCCGCACCAGCGACTCATCGCGGAAACTTAGCGTACTTCCGCGCGTTTCGCCGCTTTTTGGATCAACGCGGGCGCGCGACCGTCTCTGGCAGCAGCTTGGCCAGGCTCAACTCACCGCGCGGCTTGGCTTTGAGCTGCGCGACGATCTCGCGCGCCAGTGCGTCATCCGGGTCGAGCGTGTGCGCGGTGGCGAGGATGCTCTCCAGATTTTTGCGGTCGTTCAGCGCGGCCGCGACCAACGCCTGACCGCGCGTTTCGGCCATCAACACGCTGCGCGTGGCCGCGTCGCGTTGGCCATCGCGTTCGGTCTCCGCGACCACGAAGCGAAAGTCCGACAAGCCCTGCTGCAATCCTGCGACGCGATCGGAACGGCCCAGGGGTTGCGGCGCGAAACGCATGAAAAATGCCTGCGGAACCAGGTGTTCGAGCTGCGCGCGGTCGAAGCTCGGGTCGAACTCGACGAATAGCGGGCGCGCGTCGGCCAACGTGGAGAGCGCGTACTCGCTGGGCCGCCCACTGAGCGCGACTTCGCGGATCAGCGGCGCCAACGCGGGCTCGGTGCGCAGTAAGCGCGCGCACACGTTGCCGCGTTCGAGTAGCGGCATGGGCACGACCACGATGTCCGGTCGTTGACCGCGCACGATGCGCGCCGCGAGTAGCCGCCATGCGACCGCTTCCGAGCGCAGCAAGAGCAAGCCGTCTGCAGGCACGCTCGCGAGCGCACGGTCGGTCCAAACCTCGGCTGCGGTCTCACCGCGTCGGTCGGCGGCAAACGCGGAGTCTTCGGCGCCCACGAAAACCAAGGTAAAATTGAAGACGACCAAGAGCACGCTGGCCGGCTCCGCGAACGGGATGCGCGCGCGCTCGAGTGCCACCGCGCTGGTCTGCACCGCCAGCGCGGCGCACACGGCCAGCGCCACGATCGCCAGCAAGCGCAGCGAGCCGAACACGTCCGGCGTGAGGACGCCCACGCGGTTCACCGGAATCGCCAGATCACCGAGCACGAGCGCGAGCAGCGGCGCCATCGAAGCGCGCGTCGGCTTGCGCATCAGGCCGATCAGCAAGCCCGCGATCGCGAGCCCGAAGGAGATCAGGCCCACGTCGGTCAGCCACGCACCGAGCGCGGTGCTGCGCGCGCCCGATGAATCGATCAGCGCCAAGCTCGACGCTTCGAGCCCGTGACCAAAGTCGAGGCCGCCATGGGCCGCGAGTGGACGCACCCACAGCGGCAGCAGCGCGAACCCCCAGAAACCGGCAAAACCGGCGACAAAGCCGAGCAATGCGCGCACGCGCGGCAAGCTGCGCTGCGTCGCGCCCTGCACCAGCAGCGCGAACAGCAGGACTAAAACTGCGGCATGCGCTTCGGCCAACGTGAGCCCCGCGAGCCCGCCCAGCGCGATCGACAAACGCGCATCTTTGCGCTTCACGGTCTCGAAGCCGAGCAAGAGCCCGGCCAAGACCAACGCGGTCGCCAGCGGCGCCCCGCCCGCGACGGTGCCCTCGAGTTGAAAGCTTTGCGCCAAGGTCGCGGTCAACGCGCCCGCCAACGCCAACGCGGGGGTGAGGCGCGGCGTGGACGCCGCGCGCTCGAGCACGCGCCGCGCGAGCACGTAGATCAAATAGGAACACAGCGCGAGCGACAGCGCGCCAACCCACGACGCCCGCAACCATCGCCCACCGAGCGGCAAGAGCGAGAGCAGCTGCACGAGCACCGTCGTCACCCGGCCCTCGGTCCCGGCCGGCAGCAAACCGAGCGCGCGCACGATCGGCAGGTCGTCGCGCCAGACGGGCGAGGAGCTGGCGCGGAACACGGTCACGATCAGCGGGATCACGAACGCCCCCTGGCCGAACCAAGAGTCGAGCCAATGGCGAGCCGAGCCAGGCGCGCGAGGCGGGAACGCGGGCGAACGGGTTTCTCCTGTCACCGACTCGAGGTGCCACAGGGCGCGGTTTTTGGCCTAGTTTTCCGGTTTTCGTCGCGCGGGGTATGATGGCGGGGCGCCAAAAGCGGGCCCAAATTGCGCGCTGGGGTGGACGTTTTGCGCTAGAACGGCTCCCCCCGACGGTCATCGCACCGGGGCGCAAAAGGAAACCGAAGTGGCACGATTCATCGACGAGCTGAAACGCACTCACGACTGTGGCGCCTTGCGCGCTTCGGACATCGGCAAAGAGGTCATCCTCTTCGGCTGGGTCGCGATTCGTCGCGATCACGGCTCGCTCGTGTTCGTCAATTTGCGCGACCGCGGCGGCGTGACGCAAGTCGTGTTCGACGCGGATGCCTCGAAAGAGGCGCACGAAGTCGCCAACGCCATCCGCCCGGAGTGGGTGATCGCCATCCGCGGCACCGTGCGTTCGCGTGGCGAGCAGTTCAGCAAGAAGGAAGGCAAGCTCGTCAGCGCCGCCAACGCCAACATCCCCACGGGTGAGATCGAGATCGCCGTGCTCGAGGCGTTCGTGTTCAACAAGGCCGAAACGCCGCCTTTTGGCATCGAAGACTCGGTCGACACGCGTGAAGAAGTGCGGCTCGAACACCGCTACTTGGATCTGCGCCGTCAGCCGCTGCAAACCGCCTTGCGCATGCGCCACAACATCAACCTGGCCACGCGCAACTACCTGTCCGGCCAGGGCTGCATGGAGATCGAGACGCCGTTCTTGGTCAAGTACACGCCCGGCGGCGCGCGCAACTTCCTCGTACCGTCACGCCTGCACGCATCCAAATTCTACGCGCTCGCCGAGAGCCCGCAGCTGTTCAAGCAGCTGTTCATGGTCGCCGGCTTCGATCGCTATTTCCAAATCGTGCGCTGTTTTCGCGATGAAGATTTGCGCATCGATCGCCAGCCCGAGTTCACTCAGATCGACATCGAGCTCAGCTTCATCAACCAGGACGACCTGTTCAATTTGGTCGAGGGCTTGGTGTTCACGATCTGGAAGGCCGCGCTCGGCATCGATTTGCACGAGTACTTCCCGAGCGGCCATTTTCCGCGCCTCAAGTTCGACGAGTCGATGGAAAAGTACGGCAACGACAAGCCGGACCTGCGCTTCGATCTGCGCCACTTCGACATCACCAATTTGGTGATCGAGCAGGGCGGCGGCGGGATCCCGTTCTGGACGCCGATCGCGGAGAAGTTCAAGAGTGGCGCGTACCGCCGTGATCTACCGGCCGAGATCGTCAAAGCCATGGTCATCCCGGCCGCCTCCGCCCTGTCGCGTACCGACCAAGAGAAGCTCGAGCAATTGGCCAAGGGCATGGGCGCGGGCGGCCTCGCGCGCGCCAAGGTTGGTCCGGACGGCACCTGGGTGCAGTCGCCCTTGTCGAAGACCGTGAGCAAAGAGATGGTGCTCGCGATCAACGAAGCCACCGGCGCAAAAGAAGGCGATCTATTGCTGTTCCAGTTCGGCAAGACCTCGCTCGTGCACATGGTGATGGCCAACCTGCGCGTGCACATCGCCAAGAAGCTCGGCTTGATCCCGGAGGTCGGCCACGGCGGCGTGTGGAACTTCTTGTGGGTCGTCGAACCGCCGCTCTTCGAGTACGACGACGAACACAAGACCTGGGCCGCCGCGCACCACGCCTTCACTCGCCCGCACGACGACCACGTGGATCTGATCGAGAAAGATCCCGGTAAGGTGCAGTGCTACCGCTACGATTTGGTGCTGAACGGCTTCGAAATCGCGGGTGGCTCGATTCGCCTGCACGATCCGGTCGTACAAGCGCGCGTGTTCGCCGCGCTCGGCATCAAGGACGAAGAGGCGCAAGAGAAGTTCGGCTTCTTGCTCTCCGCCCTGCGCTTCGGCGCGCCGCCGCACGGTGGCATCGCCCTCGGGATGGATCGCATCGCCATGTTGCTCGCCGGCACGGAGAGCATCCGCGACGTGATCGCGTTCCCCAAGACTCAGAAGGGCACCGACCTGATGAGCAACGCGCCAGGCTTGGTCGGTCCGCACCAACTCGCCGAGCTCCGAATCCGCACGGTCGGCGAAGGCTGAGCCCTCGCCGGTCGGAGATGACCGGGGCGCGCTTTCCCAAAAAACGCGCCCTTTTTGCCCGTCACTGAACGGCCGCCGCGCCGCGATTCTCCGTGCTCGACGGAGCCTCGGGTTGTCGGCGAAACTGAGGTGAAAACTCACGATGAGCGCTCGCATTCTGGTTGTCGATGACAGCCCCACGATTCGAAAAGTCGTGGGCTCTATCCTGGAGGCACGCTCGTTTCAGCCGTTGCTCGCCGGGGACGGCCAGGAAGCGCTCGAAGTGTTGGCCACCGAGACCGTCGATCTGGTGCTGCTCGACTTCGTGATGCCGCGCATGAACGGCTACCAGTTTTGTCGCGAGCTGCGCGCGGATCCGAAGCTGAAGAATCTACCCGTGGTGCTGATGAGCGCCAAAGGCGACAAGATCCGCGGCCAATTCGTCCAGCAAACGGGCGCCATCGACGCGATCACCAAGCCCTTCGACGCGCGCGGCTTGATCGCGGTGATCGAGGGCGCCCTCAAGAAGCACACCGAGGGTCGCGGGCGCCCCGTGCCCGAGGCTCACTCGATGCCGGAGGAAGACGACTCCTCGAACATCGAGAATTTCCGGCCCAGCCGCGCCAGCTTCAGCGACGACCCGGGCCTACGCCGCGTGCAGGCCGCGCACGAGTTCGGGCTCTCGCTCACGCACGTCGCGTCCACGGAGCTGAGCCGGATTCCGCAACTCACGCCCGAATTGACGGAAGCCGTGAACGTCGCGCTGCAGCGCTCGATCACGCCCGACAACATGGGCGCGCTGTCCACCCTGCTGAAGATGCTCACCATGGGTGAGAACACGCGCGACGCTTTGTCCGGCGACATTTCGGTGATCTCGATCGCCGAGGTGCTCCAGCTCTTGGATCTGCAGCGCCAAACCGGCGTGCTCAGCATCTTCACCCGCCAAAGTGAGATCACGCTGTACGTGAAGGGCGGACGGCTGGACTTCGCGGCGTCGCGCGGCCTGCGGGTCGAGTTTCGCATCGGGCGTTACTTGGTCGAAGACGGCACCATCACGCGCGACGAGCTGCAGACCGTGCTCGACAACCGCGCCGGCTCGAAGCGCCTGTTCGGCGAGCTGTTGATCCAGCTGGGCATGGCTAGCGAAGAGCAAGTGCGGCGCGCGCTGGTGCGCCAGACCCACGAGCTGGTTTACGAGGTCGTGCGCTGGAAAGTTGGTCGTTTTGCCTTCACCGTGGGTGCCGACAGCCCGGCCGCGACCAAGGCCTCACTGAGCATCGAAACCGGAGGCCTGGTCATGGAGGGCTTCCGGCGCGTCGACGAATGGCGCCTGATCGAGGGCAGCTTCGATTTCGACGAAGTGCTGTATCACGACAAGGTCGCGATCGAACGGCTGGGCCAAGACGCGAACCTGACTCGCCAAGAGCGCGCCGTGCTGGGCGGTATCGACGGCGAGCGCACGATCCGCGAGATCGTGGACTTGACCGGCGGCAGCTCGTTCGAGACGTGCAAGATTTTGTATCAGTTCCTCAACTCACGCCTCGTGCGGCGTCGAGCGGCGTGAAGCCATGGCCCAGCGCGCAGGGCTCTTGGTGCGACGCGGCGGGGAGCTCGCCTTCTTGCCCGCGCACGTGGCGCGCTCGCTCGTGCCCTTGCCGCGCCTGAGCAAAATTCCCTGGGATTCGGCGCAAATGACGCTGGTGGGCGGGGAAGTGCTGGCGGTGCTGGAGCTGGGCGAGCCGAGCGGTGAGCTGCTCTTGTGCGAGTTCGATGGCCAGACGGTGGCGCTGTCCGGGCTGCGCGCCGATCGCGTGGGCTTTTGGCCCGCGAGCGAGTCGGGCGTGCAGATCGACGGCGTGAGCGTCCCGACCCTCGATTTGAACGCAGCGCTCAGAGACTTCCGAAGCGATCGCCCCGCGTCGCCGCTAGGTGCCCCATGACCGACTCTGAAATCAAGCCGAGCCCGCGGGCGGCCGTACACGGAGCGCGCCTGTTGGCCGCGCTGGCCGCCGCGCAGACCGCGGCCGGTCACACGAACAGCGAGCAACACACGGCGCGTGGCGCCTTGGACCGGCAGCGCCGCGAACTCGAATTCGCCCATGAATCTGGCCAAAAGCTGAGCACGCGCAGCCGCGACGTCAGAAATAGCCTGCACGTGCTGCGCGAGTCCGTGGACCGCGCCAAGCTCTCCGCGCTGAACGCGGGGCTCGAGGGTGCGCGCCTCGGTGAGCCGGTCGGCAAAGCCTTGGTCGTGATGAGCGACGAGCAGCGGAACCTCTTGGCCCGCGCGTTGGACGCGATGGACGAACACAGCGCATTGCTCGGAGAGGTAGATCGCGATCGCGACCGCTGCTTGGCCGCACTCGCCCAGATGAGTGATGAAGCGCGTCAGGCGAGCCTTGCGCTGAACCGCGCCGAGCAACAAGGCAAACTCACGGCCGCGCTGCTGCACGAGCTGCGGCAAGACTTCGCCGAGCAATTCGCGGGTGACGCAGAAGCCGCGAGAATCATGGCCGAAACCGCGGGTCACGTGCGTAACGCCGCGAGTTCTTTGCTCGAATTGACGCAGCGCGCGCCGCTCGGTGTGGAAGCCTTGCGCGAGCTGCTCGGCCCACTCTTGGCGCTGGTACCGAGCGAGGACGGGAACCGGTGAGTCAATCGCCGCACGAGCTCAGCCGCTTGCTGGCCGGCGAGATCGCGCGACGCCTGCGGCTGTTCAGCGATCCTGCGTCACCCGCTGCGGAGCTGCGCGCCGCGCTGCACGCCCTGAAGGGATCGGCGGGCATGGCGGGACACACCGAGCTCGCGCTGGTGATCGCGCAGTGCAGCCAGCGTTTACAAGCTCACGACTCCGGCGCGCTTGCCGACACGCGCTTGCTGCTCGAACACGCGCTCGCGCGCCTCACTCGAGATTTGCCGCCTTTTGCGAGTACTTGGCCGGAACCACCGCCCTTCCTCGGGCCCTCGGCGATCGACTCCAAGTACCGCGCGCAGTACGACGCGGCGATCCGCGAGCGTCTCGGCGAAATCGACGGCGTTCTGGCCGCGAGTGGAGAAGCGCTTTCCGGACTGGAACGCGCGCAGCGCGCCGTACACGCGATGAAAGGAGGCGCCGCCGCCCTGGGCGACGACGTGACCGCCTGGTACTGCCACGGCCTCGAGTCCGCGCTGCGTCGCGTGCCCCGTGAGCCGGCGGCCGCCGGCGATGCCCTCGTCGATCTGGCGCGTCACCGCGCGCTGTTCACGCTGCTGCTCGACGATCAAGCGCGCGGGCTCGCGACGTTGCGCGCGCTGGCTCAGCCTCGCGCGGTCGTGCCCCGGCCCAGCGCCGAGTTCGAGAACGAGCAGGAAACGTCGCTGAAAGTGGCGGTGAGCGCGCTCGACTCGTTCGGCGAGCGGCTGGAGCGCATCGATCTGGTACACGACGAGCTGCTCCGCAGCGGGGATTTGGCGCGCCAAATGTCGACTCGGTTGCGCGTGACGAGCGCGGCCCTCGACGAAGCGCGGCGTGCCCTGGAGACTCCCGAAGGGCACGCGAGCGCCCTGTCGCGCATCGAGCTCTCGATCACGCAGTTGAGTACGAGCGCGACCAACGCCGCACGCGGCGCGGGCGTGTTCCGCCGCAACGCGGAGTTTTTGCGCGCGCGCACGGGCGAGATGCGCAGTGAGCTCGGGGCGCTGCGCCGCACCTCGC
>Ga0247757_10000339_pt1 | contig 39757 bp, 45 predicted proteins | sample UWRJL126311R4_FD_180929 | JGI IMG/M metagenome (GOLD analysis project Ga0247757, IMG submission 180929) | Plant litter microbial communities from Arlington Agricultural Research Station in Wisconsin, United States - UWRJ-L126-311R-4 | ecosystem: Environmental > Terrestrial > Plant litter >... | reverse complement strand
TCTTCTCCAGGCTCTGGGCCTCGACGTTGTAGCGGATCGTGGTCTGGGCGATCTCGCCGTTGGGCGCGTAGGTGATCGCCTGGGCCTTCTCCGCCGCGGTCGGCTTGACCACGTGGGGGAGCGCCCAGATCTTCTCCAGCGCGCCGTTCATCGCCTGCTCGTCCTTGGCGGTCTTCAGCGTGCCGTCCTTGCTGGAGAACACCACGGTGGCGTCCGCGCCGGCGAGGTTCGGCGAGTGCTTCTTGAACAGGTCGAGCGCGCTCTGCGTCTCGGTTCCGGGGATGGAGAAGTCGTCCGTGGACGTGCCGCCGACCGCGCCGGCGAGCATGCCGAGCACGAGGATCACGACGATCGCGGCCGCGAGGCTGCGCTTCCAGTACTGGGTGAGGGTGCGCGCGAGACGCGCGAGGAGGTCCGACATGGTGCTCCTGAGCAATTCGGGGGAAGGGGCACCGGGCGGGCGCCGCCGATCACAGTAGCACCGATTCGCGTCAAATTTGCAGCGGATGCAGAAATATTGTCTGTGCAAGTTTGCAGTGCTTGCAATTTCGGCGCTATGCTCGACCCATGGGCGACACCACCATCGCGATCCCGGTGACGGGGCTGCGGGAGCGCAAGAAGCGCGAGACGCGCGACACGATCGCGCGCGTGGCCCTGGAGCTGTTCGACCGCCAGGGCTTCCAGCACACGACGATCCCCGAGATCGCCGCCGCCGCCATGGTCTCGCCCCGCACCGTCTCCTCGTACTTCCCGGTGAAGGAGGACCTCGCGTTCGCCGACACCGCCGAGGCCTTCGCCCGGCTCGGTGCCCGCCTGGACGCACGCGAGCCGGGGGAGACCACCGCCGACGCGCTGCGCGCCTGGATCACCACCCAGCTGCCCGAGTGGGACGCCCGGGAGGACGAGCTGCGCGTCCAGCGGCGGGTCGTCGCCGCCAACGAGGCGCTGGTGTCGCACGAGCAGTACCTGCAGGCCGAGGGGCAGAAGCTGATCGCCAGCTCCATCGCCCGCGACCTCGGCGGCTCCCCCGACGACCTGGAGTCGCGCATGGCCGCCGCGGCGACGATGGCCACGTTCGACGTCCTCGGCGCCCACCGCGACGCCGAGCACGCCGCGGGCCGGGACATCGGCACCGACGAGCGTCATCGGGCCGAGGCGCTGGAGCTGCTGGACCGCGCGCTGACGTTCGTAGGCGCGGGCATCCGCGCGCTGCAGGCCGCGACCTGAGTCAGGGCCGGTCGGGCGGTCCGCCGGACGGCGGCAGCCGGTAGAGGACGTGGGGGAGCCCCGCGTGCTCGAAGTCGCGCTCGTACCGCAGGCCCGCCTTCTCCATCACCCGACGGGACGCGACGTTGGTGGGGACGGTGAACGCGACGACCTCGTCGATCCCCAGCACCCGCGCGCGGGCGACCGCGGCCCGCGCCGCCTCCGTGGCCAGGCCGGTGCCCCACCGGTCGGGCCGCAGGGCCCAGGCCAGCTCCACCGCGAACTCCCCGGTCGCGGTGGTCCAGGACAGTCCGGCCCGGCCGACCAGGGCGTCCGTGGCGCGGTCGCGCAGGAGCCACGGCCCGTAGCCGTGCTCGGCCCAGTGCCGCACGTCGCGGGTGAGGATCTCCTCGGCCTGCTCGGCGTGCATGGGTTGCAGCGGCCGGGGGCGCAGCCAGTGCTGCACCGCGGGGTCGAGCAGCAGCACGCGGTACTCGGCGGCGTCGCCGGGCGTGGGGCGCCGGCAGCGCAGCCGGGCGGTCAGGGTCTCCGGGACGGCGGCCGCGGGCACGGCGGGTTCAGCCGGCGAAGAGGAGCACGGCCAGCAGGCCGGCGCCCAGGATGGTCGTCGCCACCGTGAACCCGGCGAACCAGGCGTCGTCCGGCGGGATGCGGCGGCCGGCCTGCAGCGCGGTGTCGATCGCCCGGCGCCGGGAGAGCCCGTAGAGGATGAAGGCCACGCCGAGCAGCACGAAGCCCACGCCGAGCGTGACGTACGCCCACTCGTGGTCCAGCCCGCCGTTGCCGACGGCGGGTCCGAACTTGCCGACCGCGAAGCCGACGGTCATCGCGGCCAGACCGCTGCGCCACCAGGCCAGGAATGTCCGCTCGTTGGCCAGGTGGGTGCGCCGCGGGGCGTCCCCGTCCTGGTGCAGCTCGCGGTCGATCTGCGCGATCTCGTGTTCGGGCGTGGGCACGGGGCCTCAGGGTATCCGGTGGGTCGGGGGTGGCTCGCGTGCGGGCCGTGCGGAGCGGGTCATCGCTCCATCCCGCGCCGCACGGACTTGGTGGACGGAAAGGTCGCGGTATGCGCGAGCTTTCCGTCCAGCAGTGCGATACTCGCCTATGGCTATGGTCAGTCCATCCGCCCGAACGCGGCTCCTCGTCGCGGCCGTGGCCGCAGCACTCGCGCTGGGCGTCACGGCGTGCGGCGACGGCGCCCAGCACACGACCTCGGGAAGCAGCACGGTGCTCAGCACACCGACCCGGATTGTCACAGGGGACTCGATCGCCGACTGCGTCGCCGATGCGGTATGGCGGGGTCGTCACTATCCGGCGGCGGGGCTCATGCAGCGGGAGCCCACGTACAGCGGAGCGGTGGGGCGCGCGGTCATCCCGGCGTGTGGGAACAACAACCCGGGCTCGTCCTTCGTCGCCTGGGCCATCGAAGGCGTGAACCCGAGGGACGCCATCGTTCGTCGGGGTCAGCTGAACGAGCTGTACTGCCGGAGCGACGCGGTCTGCCGGCGCGTCGTCGCCCGGCTTCGACTCGACCGGTAGTTCGGGCCGCCCCGGCGTTGGTTGGCGGAAAGGTCGCGGTATGCGCGAGCTTTCCGTCCACCAACGGCCGAGCGATCAGCACGGGCGACGAGGGAGCAGCCCGACAACCGGACGCCCCGGATATCATCGCCGTGCTCGCCGTCGCGGGCACGCAGAAGGTCCCTGGGGGACTGGTGTAACGGCAACATAGGGGTCTCCAAAACCCTTGCTCGAGGTTCGATTCCTCGGTCCCCCGCTCACGTACCGGCGCCGCGCCAACCGCCGCCGGATCGGCGGGGCGCAGAGGATGCGCTGCCATCATGGAAGAGGTGGAGGTCCAGACCACCCACGCCGTGAGCGCCCGATCTCGCCCCGCGCGCTGGTCCACCGCGCACGCGCGGCGGCTCCTGTGGCGCGGCGGCTTCGGCGGCACGCCGAGCGAGCTGTCCCACTGGGGCGGCCGCAGCCGGGACGCCACCGTGCGCTGGCTCGTGCACGGCGGCCGGGGCCCGCACGGCACCCGCGCGATGGTCGGCCCGCTCCCCCGGGTGGACGGCAAGCGCCTGGACCCCGTCAACGAGTGGGGCCACGACCGGCTGTGGTGGCTGGACCGGATGGTGCGCTCCCAGCGGCCGCTGGTCGAGCGGATGACGCTGTTCTGGCACGACCACTTCGCGACCGCCGGGCAGGACACGCCGCTGATGCTCGCCCAGAACCGCAAGCTCCGGGCCGGGGCGCTCGGCTCCTTCCCGGATCTGCTCGCCACCGTCACCCAGGACCCGGCGATGCAGGCGTTCCTCTCGCTCGTGGACTCCGACAAGGAGGAGCCGAACGAGAACTTCGCCCGCGAGCTGATGGAGCTGTTCACGCTCGGGGCGGACGCCGGCTACTCCGAGCGCGACGTGCGCGAGGCCGCCCGGGCGCTCACCGGCTTCCGGGGGATTTGGAAGCAGGGCCAGCCGCTGCAGACGCACTACGTGCCCGAGGCCCACGACGACGGCATGAAGACGATCCTCGGGCAGACCGGCCGCTGGGACTGGCGCGACGTGTTGCGGATCGTCGTCGCCCATCCCGCCCACGCGGGGTTCCTCGTCGACAAGCTGTGGCTGTACCTCGTGGGGGACGCGCCGCCGAGCAAGGCCACCCGCCGCGCGCTGGCCCAGACGTACGTGCGCTCCGGCCATCGGATCGCCCCGGTGGTGGAGGACATCCTCGCCTCACCCGTGCTCTACCGGGGTCTGGACCGGCCCGCGATGGTCAAGTGGCCCGTGGTCTACATCGCCGGCACGCTCAAGCAGGTGGGCCGGCCGATCGACACCAGCGCGTGGTCGTGGCTGCAGGACATGATGGGGCAGGGGCTGTTCAACCCGCCGTCGGTCGCCGGATGGGACTGGGGCGCCGCGTGGATGTCCACCGCCTCCATGCACTCGCGCTTCGTCGCCGCCACGTACATCTGCAGCGAGGCCCCGGTCGAGGTCCGCGAGCACGGAGCCAAGCCGGCCTGGTCGGCGGCCGAGCACGTCCGGCGGGCCCGCCGCGCCACCGGCGACCCGTGGACGTCCCGCGCGACCGACGTGCAGCTCCAGCGGATCTCGCGTGAGTTCCTGCTCAAGGGGAAGGACTGGCAGGGGAAGACCCCCGAGTACATCGCCCGCGTCACCCAGTCCGCGCTGCGCCACCTGCTGCTCTCCGGCCCCGACGCCCAACTCTGCTGATGCCCCGAACGTCTCCCTCCTGCGCCGACTGCCGTACCGCCGACGCCTCCCGCCGCAGCCTGGCCGCGGCGCCGATCTCCCGCCGCCGCATGCTCCAGCTCGGGTTCGGCGCGGCGGTCTCCGTGTACGCGGCCAACGCGCTCCCGACCCGCGACCTGCTCGCCGCGGCGAACGCCGAAGCGGCCGCGGCCCCCGGCGCGCCGGTGCTGGTCAACGTCTTCCTGCCGGGCGGGATGGACCTGCTCGACACCCTCGTCCCCGCCGACTACGGCCGCTACGCCGACCTGCGCCAGGACGTGAAGGTCACCGACCCGGTCGCGCTCGCCGGCACCGACGTGCGGGCCCACCCGTCGCTGGCCGCGGGGCTGGGCGGCGGGCTGGCCGGGCTCTACGGCGCGGGGAAGGTGGGGTTCCTGCCGGGCATCGACTACGCCAACCCGAACCTCTCGCACTTCGACTCCCGCCACTTCTGGGAGACCGGGCGGATCGCCACCGGGCCGGGCGTCGGCTGGCTCGGCAAGTGGATCGACCGGCACGGCGGCGGCGACAACCCGTTCCAGGCGATGTCGCTCGGCTCCACGCTCTCCCCGCTGCTGCGCGGCACCGGCCGGCCGGCGGCCGCCGTCTCCTCCCCGGAGGACGCGCAGGCGTGGGTGCCCAACGTGTGGGGCGAGTGGGACACGCGCTACCGCAAGCACTGGGGCGCGGTCGCCGACCACAAGCCGAAGGGGAAGGGGCCGGCCGCGGTGTACGCCGCCGCGCGGCAGTCCCAGCAGGTCTCGCGCGCGCTGCTGCCCTACGTCCAGCAGGAGGGCAAGCCCGACCCGCTCGCCAGCCTGGTCGCCTGGCCGGCGAAGGGGAACGGGCAGGGGGACAACAGCTCCGACTTCGCCGAGCACCTGCGCGTGCTCGCCGCGCTGCTGGCCCAGCCGCTGGGCATCCGCACCGCGACGGTCGAGGCCATGGGCGACTTCGACACCCACGACGACCAGAAGGCCACGCTGACGCGGGACCTCGCGCAGGTCAGCACCGCGCTGGCCGCCTTCCAGGCCGATCTCGAAGCCCGCGGGATCGCCGACCGCGTGCTGACGATGGTGTGGACCGAGTTCGGCCGGCGGCCCGAGGCGAACAGGTCGGGTGGCACCGACCACGGCGCCGGCGGCCTGGCGTGGGTGATGGGGACCCGAGCGCGCTCCGGCATCCTCAGCCCCTATCCGGACCTCCAGCAGTTCGACCGGGAGGACAACCTCCAGGTCACCGTCGATTTCCGCACCGTGTACGCCAGCGTCCTGGAGCAGTGGCTGGGGACGGGGGCGGACGAGGTGCTGCCGGACGCCAAGACGGTCGGGCGGCTGGCGGTCGTGCGATGACGGCGCGGACGGTCGCGGTGGGCGGGGTGGTCGGCGCCGCCCTGCTCGCCGGCGGTCACCTTTCTCCGGTCATAGCGGCATCAGGTGACCCTCGGGGTGGTGTCGCGGCGGCCGCGTCGTCGTCCACCGCAGTGGGCCTGGGGATGCGCGAGTGGTCGATCACCACCTACCGGACGAAGGTGAGGGCCGGCACCGTCCGCTTTCTCGTGACCAACCGCGGGGAGGACGCGCACAACCTGCGGGTGCGCGGCCCGAACGGCTACCGCAGCCGCATCAGCGAGGATGCCGCCTCGGGCGGGGGCCACGCGACGCTGACCACGCGCCTGAAGCGGCCGGGCCGCTACGTGCTGGTGTGCGTTAAGCCGGGCCACGAGCGGCTCGGGATGCGGGCGACGATCAAGGTGATCAAGCCCTAGAACGACGACGGGGCGGCGTCCTGGTGGACACCGCCCCGGTCGTGCTGCTGCGAGCTGCGTGCGCTGAGGCTACGCGGCGACGGCCGATTCCTCGGGGTCGACGGGCGTGCTGCCGCTGAACAGCAGAGCGTGCAGCCCGGCCGCGAGCAGCCCGCCGAGGAGCGGGAAGACGATGAACACCCAGAGCTGCTCGAGCGCCCAGCCGCCCTGGAAGATCGCCGGGCCGATGGAGCGCGCCGGGTTGACCGACGTGTTGTCGATCGGGATCCCCACCAGGTGGATCAGGACCAGCACGAGGCCGATCGGGATGCCGGCGAACGCCACCGAGGCGATGCGGTCCGTCGAGGCCAGCACCGTGAAGACCAGGAACGCGGTGAAGATGACCTCGAACGCGGCGACGCCGCCGAGCTTGAACAGCCCGGGAGAGTGCGCCCGGTACCCGTTGGACCCGAGCCCCTCGACGCCGGCGTCGTACCCGCCGGCCCGGCTCTTGGCGATCAGGAGGAGCACGCCGGCGGCGACGATCGCGCCGAGGGTCTGGGCGATCCAGTAGCGAACCGCCTCGGCGATGTCGATCTTGCCCCGGGCCAGGAGCCCGATGGTGACGGCCGGGTTGATGTGGCAGCCCGAGATCGGACCGACCGCGTAGGCCATCGCCAGGAGCGAGAGGCCGAACGCGAACGCCACGCCGAGGAAGCCGATCTTGTCGCCGGCGATGACGGCCGCCCCGACGCCGCCCAAGACGAGCACGAACGTCCCTACGAATTCTGCGGCTGCGCGCCGAAACACCATGAGCACTGTCCTCTCTCTGCTGGGCGCCTCGTGCGCCCGGACCGATTCGCCCGGATCGTGCCAGTTGCAGGGAGTTTCGTGCCGGTCTGCACGATCGCGTGCGCGGGGGTCAGGCGGCCGCGAAGCCGCCGGCCAGCATGCCGATCATCCGGTCGAAGGACACGTCGAGGTCCAGCGGGATCCCAAAGCCGCCGCCGGTCTCCAGCGTGACGAAGCCGTGGATGGCGCTGCGCACCGCCCGGACGGCGTGGATCGCGTCGTCGCCCTCCAGGTCCCACGCCCGCACGACGGCGAGCATCGTGTCCACCACCTCCGCGCCGGCCGCGTTGAGGGCCTCGTCGTCCTTGGGCGGGGCGATCGACGCGGCCGCGTACCGCCCGGGGTGGGCGAGGGCGTAGGCGCGGTAGGCGCGGGCGGTGTGCACCAGCGCGTCCCGGCCCGCCCGGCCCGTGGCGGCCTCGCGCATCGCCATGCCGATCCCGGCCATGGCGTCGAGCGCGATCCCCCGCCGCAGGGCGTCGAGCCCCGCCACGTGGTTGTAGAGGGACGGCGGGCGGACGTCGAGCTCGGCGGCGACGCGGGCGAGGGTGACGGCGGCCAGTCCGTCCCGGTCGGCCAGCGCGGCGGCGGCCTCGGTGACGCGCTGGCTCGTGAGTCCCTGACGGGCCATCTCAGGACGCCTTGGCGATCGCGGCGTCCATCGCGGCGCCGGGGGCGTCGACGATCCGGCCGTGGCCGGGGGCCAGTCGGGCGGGGTCCAGGGCGCGCAGCCGCCGGGCGGTGTCGAGCGCGGTCGGCCGGTCCCAGGTGGCCCACGCGGGTAGGGGGAAGCGGGGGTTGGGCTTGGCGCTGGTGGCGACGCCGCCGAGCGTGGAGTAGGCGTCGCCGCAGAGCAGGGTGCCGTCGCGCTCGTCGAGGAAGGCGATCATCCCGGGCGTGTGGCCGGGCGCGGCGTGCACGACGAGCGAGCCGACGCGGTCGCCCGGCACGAGGGTGCGGGTGGGCTCGGTCTTCGCGCCCGGGAAGCTGCCGCTGGGCTTGCGGTCGGGCTCGCCGGGGTCCAGCGACTTGTCCTTCTTGAGGAGGCGGGCGTCACGGGCGCCGATCAGCACCTCGGCGTCGGGCAGCCGGGCGGCCAGCGCGTCGAGCGAGCCGATGTGGTCGCCGTGGGCGTGGGTCAGCGCGATGCGGACGATCGGCGCGCCGAGCCGGTCGGCGGCGGCGAGGATCGCCTTCTCGCTGCGCGGGATCGCGGCGTCGACCACGGTGATCCCGTCGTCCTCGACGACGAGGTAGGCGTTGACCATGCGCAGACGGGTGACCGGGAAGACGTTCGTACTAGTGGGCATAGGAAATAAACTAATGACATTAGTTTTGTCTGTCAAGGGGTGGGTGGGGGGACGCCGAGGGTCACCTTCTTCCGCACATGGCGGAGAAAGGTGACCGTCAGGGTTCGTGGCGGCTAGTGGTGAGGCGAGTTCGTAGACTCGCGGCCGTGCCCTCCGCGATCTTCGCCCCCGACCTGCTCGCCGGCCGCGTCGTCCTGATCACCGGCGGCGGCACCAACCTCGGCAAGGCCGCCGCCATCGAGCTGGCCGCCTGCGGCGCCCACGTGGTGATCGCCGGCCGGCGCGAGGAAGTGCTCGCCGAGGCGGTGGGGGAGATCGGCCCGTTGGGCTCCTACGTCGTCGGCGACATCCGCGAGGCCGACCAGGCCGCGCGCATCGTCCAGACCGCGATCGACCGCCACGGCCGCCTCGACACCCTCGTCAACAGCGCCGGCGGCCAGTACTTCGTCCCGGCGGAGGACATCGTCGCCAAGGGCTGGGGCGCCGTGATGCGCCTGAACGTGGAGGGGACGACCCGGATGATCGAGGCCGCCGCCCCGGTCGTCGAGGATGGGGGATCGATCGTCACCGTGACCGTCTCGCCCCACCACGGCATGCCGGCGATGGCCCACACCGGCGCCGCACGCGCCGCCGTCGAGGCGATCGGCCTGGACTACGCCGCGCGGCTCGCCCCGCGCGACGTCGCGGTGGTCAACGCGGCGATCGGCCGGTTCGACACCGAGTCGCTGCGCAAGTACCCGCCGAACATCTTCGAGGGCGCGGCGCGCACCGTTCCGTTGCAGCGCCTCGGCCACGTCGACGAGTTCGCGTGGCTGATCGTGCTGCTGGCCTCGCCGCTGGGCCGCGCGCTGAGCGGCTCGACCGTCACCCTGGACGGCGGCGCGGACAACTGGTTCGGCCCGTGGCCGCCCGCGGTGATCGTGGACGACGAGGGCGACGTGCCCACCGAGACGCGCGTCCGGGCCTCCGACGGGTAGGATTGACTTTCCGTTCGCGGGCGAGGTGTTGTGGTTGCACAGGAGCCTTCCAAGCTTCTAGGGCGGGTTCGATTCCCGTCGCCCGCTCTTGTCGGACCATGCCACGGGGAGTGGCGCAGTCTGGTAGCGCACCCGGCTGGGGGCCGGGCGGTCGCAGGTTCAAATCCTGTCTCCCCGACTAATACGAAAGGCCCGCGAGAGCGGGCCTTTCTCGTTGTTACCGATCGTAGAACGTGAACCGCAGGTGGTACGTCCGCAGCTTCTTCGTGCCGCCGAAGGAGGTGCGCAGGTGGCAGCGGTAGTGGGCGACGGAGGTGCCGCGGTGGGTGCACGTCCAGGGCTTGGGGCCGTGGTTGTCGATCCCGTCGAGCCACCCCTTGACGTCCCGCCGGGCGTCGGCGCAGGCGAACGTCTTGGTCAGGGTGATCTTGCCGGCGCCCCCGGCCCGGCCGGTGACGCCCTTGCACCCGCGCAGCGTGGCGCTCGCCGGGGCGGCCGCCACGAGGACGGCGAGGCCGGCGAGCAGGGCGACGAGAGCGAGGCGCATGCCTCCCGGGCTACCCGGCGGCGCGCGCAACGACGCGTGCCGGCCCCGTCCGACGTCGATCCCCACCTGAGTCCCGCTGAGCGGGCTCGAGGTGGGGCTCGACGCGGAACGGGGCTCGACGCGGAATGGGGCTCGACGCGAAGGCCCGGTGCGCTACTCCCCGAGTTGCTGCGACGCGAAGGGCCCCGCGTGCTCGGACCAGACGCGGTAGAGCGAGCCCCAGACCTTGTCGCCCTCGGTCGCCTCGGCGATGATCGGCTCCGAGCCGGCGTTGGTGGTGATCCACGTGAAGCGGGGGCGGCCGTCGGAGAGGGTCCAGCAGCGCACGCGGCCGCTTTCGATCCCGAACGTCTTGTTGCTGAAGAAGCCCTCACGGCTGCCGGGCTCGCGGCAGTCCTGCCCCTGGGCCTTGCCCGGCACCTTCGGGCCGTCGTCGCTGCCGGCGTACGCGGCGTTCATCGTCGAGGAGTCCTTGAACAGCGCGTAGTTGATCTCGGTCTTCGCGAACGGCTCGCAGGTGAGGCCGGCGATGACGATCGACGGCAGATCGCTGACCTTCTTGCAGTAGCGCATGATCTCCGGCGGGATCCTCTCGGCGAGGACGTCGTCCGGATCGCCGGAGCTCACCGTCCGCGGACCGCCGAACACCTCGACGTCGCCGGTGTCGACGCCCGACTCGAGCGTGGTGCTGGTGGGGATCTCCTGCGGCGGGTCGACGGTCGTGACGGTCGCCGACTCCGCGGTCGCGGTGGGGGCGGTGGTGGAGCTGCCGCTCGTCGGCATGCTGTCGATCACCCAGCCGGACCCGTTCCGGACGAGGGTGAGGCTGGTCGGCGTGCCGTCCAGCGGCGCCGGGTAGGAGGCGGTCGCCTGGTCGCCGTCGACCTGCACGTCGATGGTCATGCTCTTCGTCTTGGCCCGCTGGTCGTCGCTGGCCAGGTTGCCGATCGCGACGAAGGTCGCCTCGCAGGTGCTCGCCCCGAGCTTGGTGCCCACGACCTGGACCTGCTCCCGGGCCTTGTCGCTCAGGAAGAAGCAGGCCGACTCCCGCTGCTTCGCGGTGCCCTGGTCGCCGGCGGCGAGGGCCACCGTGAACGCCCGGGTCACGCCGCGCACCTTGTCGGCGTCCGGCGCGGCCGCGGTGGTCCCACCGCTGGTCGTCTTGTCGTCGTCCCCGCCGCAGGAGGCGAGCGTGAGCCCCGCCACCACCGCCGTGAGGCCCGCCCGGATCATCTTCCCCGTAGAAGTCATCGCGCGAGCCTTCCAGATCACCCGGCGGCTATGGGAGAAATGCGCAAACTCTGGGGCGGGGCTACGGCGCGGTCGCCGTCTCGGCCGATGCGGTGTCGGCGCTCGTGGGCAGGCTGTCGATGACCCAGCCGTCGCCGGAGCGGACGAGGGTCAGCTTCGTCGGGGCGCCGTCGCGCGGGGCGGGGTAGGAGGCGGTCGCCGTGTCGCCGGTGACCTGGACGGCGATCTCCATGGTCTTCGTCTTGGCGCGCTGGTCGTCGCTGGCCAGGCTGCCGATGGTCTCGACCGTGTCCTCGCAGTTGACGGTGTTGAGCTTGGTGCCCACCTCCTGCACCTGCGCCTTGGCGGCGGCGGAGAGGCTCTCGCAGGCGGCCTTGCGCTGCTCGGCCGTGCCCCCGAAGCCGGCGCTCAGCGCGACGGTGAAGTCCCGCGTGACCTGACGGACCTGGTCGCTCGCCGACGCCGCCGACGTGGTCTTCCCGCTCCCGCCCTTGTCGTCGTCCCCGCCGCACGAGGCGAGGACCAGCCCCGCCGCCGTCGCCGTGAAGCCCGTCAGCAGCATCTTCCCCGTGATCTTCATGGGCGCGATCGTTCCAGGGTACGGAGTGCACACCGGCCCACCGGCCAAACTCTGGGGTCGGCGCCGGCTTGGCGTCAGGAGGCCGACGGGAGATGCGCAGCGCGGATGCGTTTCTGGGGGCGGCCCCGCCGGGTATGCGAAGCTGGACGGGCCCGCGGCCGACCGGCGCGCGGGCTTTCCGCACACGACACCGGAAGGGACGAACCGCATGGGCTTCGATCAGTACCACGAACCGCCCGAGGAGCTGTCCCAGCAGACGCGGACGTTCGCCCGCATGTGCACGTCGCTGACCGAGGAGGCCGAGGCGATCGGCTGGTACGAGCAGCGCATGTCCGTGGAGGCCGATCCGGAGGCCGTGGCGATCATGGCCGACGCCCAGGGCGAGGAGTTCAAGCACTTCGCGATGGACCTCGAGTTCCTCCTGCGGCGCACGCCCAAGTGGCGGGAGATCGCCGAGGGCGTCCTCTTCCAAGGCGGCGACATCGTCGAGCACGGCGAGGCGGCGGAGGCCGGAGCGGGCGGCGGCGACGGAGCCGACGCGGGACCAACCAGCGACACCGCCGGGTCACTCGGCATCGGAAGCCTCAAGGGAGCAGGACGATGAACCATCTTCTTCGCGGGCACGCGCCCATCACCGACGAACGCTGGGCCGAGATCGACGAGGAGGCGCGCGAGCGCCTGACCACGGCGCTTGGGGCCCGCAAGCTCGTCGACTTCGACGGCCCGAAGGGCTGGCAGTACTCGGCCACCAACCTGGGCCGGGTCGAGCCGGTCGCCACGGCGCCGATCGACGGGCTGGAGGCCGCCCAGCGCCGCGTGCTCCCGCTGTCGGAGCTGCGCGCGCCGTTCAAGATCTCCCGCCGGGAGCTCGCCGACGGGGATCGCGGCGCGGCCGACGTGGACCTCGACGACCTCGACGAGGCGGCGATGCGGATCGCCCGCGCCGAGAACGTGGCCGTGCTCCACGGCTGGGCGCAGGCCTCCATCGTCGGCGTCACCGAGGCCACGACGCACGCGGTGGTCAAGCTCGGTGAGGCCTTCGAGGACTACCCCAACCACGTGGCCAAGGCCGTCCAACTGCTGCTCAAGTCGGGCATCGAGGGGCCGTACGCCATCGCGCTGGGCTCCGACGCGTACACGGGCGTGGTGGAGACCACCGAGCACGGCGGCTACCCGCTGCTGGACCACCTGCGCAAGATCCTCGAGGGCCCGGTCGTGTGGACGCCCGGCCTGAGCGGCGCGGTCGTCGTCAGCCTGCGCGGTGGGGACTTCCTGTTCGAGTCGGGTCAGGACCTGTCGATCGGCTACAGCCACCACGACGCCGACGACGTCCACCTCTACATCGAGGAGAGCTTCAGCTTCCGCGTCGCTACGCCGGAAGCGGCCGTGTCGCTCCAGCCGTAGCGCGCGTGCGGGACCGCGCGGGCTCCTTCTGGGGCTCGGCGCGGTCCGCCGCCGCGCGCTCGTCCTCGTCGATCTCCTCCTGCGCGGCGATCAGCCGGTGCAGCAGCATGGTCCGCTGCCGGCGCAGGTCGTCGGCGGTGAGGAGCCGCGGGCGGCCGGAGGGCTGCCCGGCACCGGCGCCCGCGCCGGCCGTCTCGGCGAGCGCCGCCGCGGTGGTGGACGCGCGGCCGGCGGTCAGCTCCGTCACCGCCTGCTCCAGCGCGGCGACCTGCGCGCGCAGGCGCCGGCGGGCAGCGGCCTCGGGGTCGGGCGCGACGGGATCCTCGGTCTGCACGTAGAGGGCGATGGCGACGTCGCGCGGGTCGATGCCGGCGTCGCGCGCCGCGCGGGAGGCCGTGGCGGCCAGCTGGGTGAGGGCGGTGTGGTCGGTGGCGGCACCGGCGACGAAGGTGCCGCTGCCGTGGCGGGTCTCGACCAGGCCGTCGCGCTCCAGGCCCGCGTAGACCGCGCGGATCGTGTTCGCGTTGACGCCCAGGTCCTCGGCGAGGCGGTGCAGGGCGGGGAGGCGGTGGCCGCGGGGGAGCGTGCCGCCGGCGATGCGCGTGCGCAGCGCCCACGTCAGCTGCACGCCGATCGGCACCTCGGCGTCGCGGTCCAGGGTGATGTCGAGCTCGGCGCTGTGCGCGGGCGTCATGCCCACACGGTAGCGCGCCGGACGGGGACCTTTACACTCTGCTAGGAGACTAGTAGTGTTGGAACATGGTCCCCGCAGCGTTCGATCGCGCCTTCGTCCCCGCTCGCGAGATGCTCGAGGAGGTCGGCGACATCGTCGTCCTCACGGGCAAGACGCTGCTCTCGATCGTCACACCGCCGTTCCCGTGGGGCGGCGAGTTCGTCGCCCAGTTCCTGTTCGCGCTCAAGCTGTGCTGGTTCCCGCTGCTGATCTCCGCCGTCGCCCTCAGCTACGGCGGACCGGGGCTGCAGTCCGCGAACTTCCTCTCGCTGTTCGGGGCGATCGACCGCATGGGCGGGCTGTTCGTGCTCGCGTCGGTGCGGGAGATCGCGCCCGTGGTCTGCGCGATCATCGTCTCGGGCGTGGCGGGCACGTCGATCACCGCCGACCTGGGTGCCCGCAAGGTCCGCGAGGAGCTCGACGCGCTGCAGGTGCTCGGCGTCGACCCGGTGAAGAACCTCGTCGTCCCCCGCTTCCTGGCCCTGATGCTCGTCACCGGGCTGTTCGACGTGTTCGCGATCATCGCCAGCGTCGTCGGCGGGCTCGGCGCCACGCTGATCAACCACGCGCCGATCGGCCCGTTCTTCGCCACGTTCCTCAGCAGCGCGTCGACCACCGATCTGTGGGGCTCGGTGCTCAAGTGCACGATGTTCGGGGCGATCATCGCGATCGTCTGCTGCTACAAGGGGATGACGGCCTCCGGCGGCGCGGCCGGCGTCGGGCGGGCGGTGAACCAGGCCGTGGTCATCGCGCTGCTCGGCGTCTTCGCCTTCAACTTCGTGTTCACCCAGACGCTGCTCGCCACGCATCCGGAGATCAACATGATCAGGTGACGCGGCGCAGCCGGCGCTTGAGCAGGGCGGGCAGGGCGACCGAGAACGCGGCGCCGGCCACGGCGCCCGCGACGACGGAGCGGCGCGACGCGGCGGGGTCGGTCCACAGCGCGCGCAGCCCCACCACGGCGGCGGGGGTGAGCGTGGCCAGGCCGGTGACCAGGCCGGGCTCGTAGCGGCGAGCGCGCAGCGACCAGCCGACGTGCAGCGCCGCGTTGCCCAGGTGGCTGACGTAGAGCAGCGCCGCCGGCGCGGCCGCGCGGGGGCCAGCCGCGGCCGCGGCGCTGAGCCCCCAGCCGAAGGCGACGTTGATGAACAGGCCCAGGCGGCGGTCGATCGGCTCCTCATCCTCGGTGCTGCCCAGGACCTGGCGGTTGAACCGGGGCAGGAAGCCGCCGGGCCAGAACCACTCCTCGGTCTGGTGCAGCAGCAGCGCCGCGAGCGGGCGCCCGGCGGGGTGCCGGACGGCGAGCGCGGTGACCGGGCCGGCGGCGCCGGCCGCGAGCCAGGGCCAGCGGCCGTGGGTGTCGTCGACGGAGCGGGGCAGGGGCATCGCGCGGAAGATATCGGCCGGCGCGACCCCGGTCCTGACCGTCCGGCCGCCACCAGATACTGACCGCGTGCAGACCGCCGAAGAGCGGATGGCCGCGCGCTTCAAGACGCCGATGATCGTCGTGTCCGCGCTGGTCATCCCCACGATGATCCTGCAGGTCGCCAACGTCCCCGCGGCCTGGAAGACGGTCGCGGACGTGGCCGACTGGTGCATCTGGATCGCCTTCCTCGTCGAGCTCGTGGCCATGCTCAGCGTGGTCGAGCGGCGCGGGCGGTATCTGCGCGACCACCCGGTCGAGGTGGTCGTCGTGCTCTTCACCTGCCCGATCATCCTCATGTACGCCCAGTCGGTGGGCATCCTGCGGCTGCTGCGGCTCCTGCGCCTGCTGCGGCTCGCGCCGCTGGCCCGCTTCGCGTTCTCCATGCAGGGGCTGCGCTACGCCGCGCTGCTCACGCTGCTGATCGTGCTCGCCGGCGCCGCGGCGTTCGACTCCGTGGAGGCCAAGGACGGCTTCGGGGACGGGCTCTACCTCGCGGTCAACGTGGCCACGACGCTCGGCTACGGCAACCAGCCCACGACCGACACCGGCAAGGTCATCGCCGTCGTCCTGGCCTTCACCGGCATCACGTTCCTGGCCATCCTCACCGGCGCGATCGCCGAGCGCTTCACCGCCGCCCAGCGCGGCACGGTGCTCGACACGGCGCAGGAGATCGCGGCGTCCGAGAGCGTGCTGCTGGAGGAGATCCGCAAGCTCGGCGCGCGGCTGGAGGCGCTGGAGGCGAAGGTCGACGGGCGGTCCGCCGACCGGCCGCCGCCCGCGTCCCCGGCCGGGCCGGGGACGCCCGCCGGTCCGCCTCAGCCCACGTAGGACCCGGGGACCGGCGGCGGCTCGGCCCCATCCGGCTTGCGGGCCCGCACCTGGTAGATCGACTCGAACCCGGTCTCGAAGCCCATCCGGGCCGCGCGCAGATAGACCTGCCATACGCGCGCCCGCTGGAACCCGGCGATGCGCACGGCGTCGTCGAACCGCTCGTCGAAGCGGCGCGTCCAGTGGCGCAGCGTCTCGGCGTAGTCGGAGGCGAAGCCCTCGACGTGCTCGGTGTGGAAGCCCGCGCGCTCGAGCGCGAGCTGGATGCGCGAGAGGGGGAGGGGCTCTCCGTCGGGGAACACGTACCGCTCGGAGAACGGGCCGGCCTCGTTGTCGTCCCCATGGTGGAGCTGCGCGATCGCGTGGTTGAGCAGCAGCCCGCCCGGCTTCAGCAGCCGGAAGACCTGCTCGGCGTAGACGTCGATCTGCGCCTCGCCGACGTGCTCGACCATGCCGATGCTGGAGATCGCGTCGAACGGCTCCTCGTGCAGCTCGCGGTAGTCGGCCAGGCGGATCTCGATCAGGTCGGACAGGCCGGCGTCGGCCACGCGCTCGCGGGCGAGCACGGCCTGCTCCTCGGCGAGCGTGATGCCCAGGACGTGCACGCCGTAGTGCTGGGCGGCGTGGATGGCCATCGCGCCCCAGCCGCAGCCGACGTCGAGCAGGCGCTGGCCGGGCTGCAGGTCGAGCTTGCGGCAGACGAGGTCGAGCTTGGTCTCCTGCGCCTCCTCCAGCGTGGTTGCGCCGCGCGAGAAGATCGCGCAGCTGTAGACCATCTTGGGGTCGAGGAAGAGGGCGAAGAAGTCGTTGCCCGCGTTGTAGTGGTAGTCGATCGCCGAGCGGTCGCGGCCCAGGCTGTGGAGCACGCCCTTCTGGCGCAGCTCGATCGCGGGGGCACGGGGCGGGCGGGTGATGCCGGCGGCGCGGGCCACGGCGACGGCCAGGCGGGCCTGGTCCGCCGGGGCGATCTCCGGCGGCTCCCAGTCGGTGATGACCTTGATCGCCTTGTCGAAGTCGTCGACGTCGACGAGGCCGCTGACGTAGGCCCGCCCGATGCCCAGCTCGCCGGGGCTGCGCAGGAGGTGGGCCATCGCCTTGGGCGAGTGGAAGCGGAACGTGGCGGCGTCGGTGACGGTCGCGGGGACCTCGGTGCCGTCCCAGAAGGACACGGCGAACGGACGGTCGGGGAGGACCCGGGCGATCTCCCGGCGCAGCGGTGCGGTGGAGGAGAGCATGGGAGGAAGGTTATCTCCCGCTGATGACTTGCTCGTACGGCGTACGAGATCCGGCGGGTGGATCAGGCCGCGGCGGCGCGCTGCTCGGCCGTCCCGCGCAGCAGGCGCCGCACGTGCTCCTCGTTCAGATCGGCCGGCTCCGTGGTCGCGATGAAGTCGTGCAGCACCGCGACGAAGCGGGCGGGATCGTCGTTGAACGGGAAGTGCCCGCCGGTGGGGAAGAGCTCCAGCCGGCTGCCGGGCATCAGCGCGTGGGCGTCGATGCCGTGGGAGACGGGGATCACGTGGTCGCGCTCGCCCCACACGATCAGCGAGGGGATGTCCGCGGCGAGGTACAGGCGGTCGCGGGCGTCGACCCGCTGGCCCGCGGGATCGATGACCGAGCGGGCGGTGTGCAGGAAGGCGCGGCGCGCGTCGTCGTCGCCCAGGGAGAAGAAGCCCTCGCCCATCCCGCGGATGTCGGCGCTGGGCTCGAACCCGGCGCGCTGGAAGAAGCGGGCGACGGCGTCGGCGGCGTCACGCAGGACGGGGGCGCACATCAGCGGCAGCACGTACTCGGCGCCCGGGAGCGTGGCGGCGCGGAGGGCGACGCTCACCTCGCGGCCCAGCCCGCCGCTGTCGACCAGGGCGAGGCGCTCGACCCGCTCGGGGAACTGGTAGGCGTACTGCATCGCGATCCCGCCGCCGAGCGAGTGCCCGACCACGGTGGCCCGCGGGACGTCGAGGGCGCTCAGCAGGTCACGCAGGCCGCTGGCGTAGGCGCCGAGGGAGTAGTCGCCGCGCGGCTTGGCCGACCGGCCGTGGCCGAGGAGGTCGGGAGCGATGACCGTGTAGTGCTCGGCCAGCGCGGGCATCACCGCGCGCCAGGTGCGGGAGCTGGACGTGATGCCGTGGATGAGGACGAGCGCCGGGCCGCTGCCCATCTGGCGGTAGGTCACGTCCTGGCCGTGCAGCTCGATCTGCTTCGTCGGGGAGACTCGGGGGGACGCGGCGCTGGTGGTCATCACGGTGGTGGTACCCCCGGCCGGTGCCGCGGTCACACGCCGGGTGTGCGACGCGTCACGCGGAGGCGGTGCCCGGGAGGCGGCCCAGCATGTGCTGCGAGGTGGCCAGCTCGTCCCGGAACGCACGCTGGGCGGCGACGAGCGGGGCGGGGATCGGCTGCCCGGCGGCGACGGCCTCGGCGGCGATGCGATCCAACCGGTCGAGGGCACGGGTCAGGCGGGCGATACGGTGCGTGAGTCGCACCTGCTCGAGCGTCGCGCCGATGCTGGGGAGCGGCGGACCGGAGGGGCCCGTCGCGACGGATTCCGAGGAGAGCATTACCCCTTAGTCGCGCGAGCACCCCGTTTTGTGACATGTGGCGGGAAATGGGACACATGTGTTGCGGCTGCTGGACGGTCCGTTCGGGTCCGTCCGGGTCCGTCCGGCCATCCCACGCCGAGCCCCACCGCGGGCCCGCTGAGCGGGCTCGAAGTGGGGCTCGACGTGAGGCGGGCGCGGGAGGAGCTAGGCCAGCAGCTTGGCCTTCTGCGCGGCGAACTCCTCCTCGGAGAGGATGCCGCGGTCCTTGAGGTCCGCCAGCTTGTGCAGCTCGTCGGCCGAGGAAACGCTCTTGCCTGCCGCCTCGCGGATGTACTCGTTGGTCGCCTTCTGCAGCTCCTTCTGCTCGGCGATCGAGCGGTCCCGCATCCCGCCGCCCCGGGCGATCAGGTAGATCAGCGAGGTGATCACCGGGATGAAGATCAGGAAGAAGACCCACACGGCCTTCCACCACCCCGACAGCTGATGATCACGGAACAGGTCGAGCAGGATCACGATGAGGATCCAGATCCAGATGACCATGAAGAAGATGGACAACACGGTGAGCAGGGCGTCGCCGAGCTCGTACGTCGCGAGAACAGGGGGCATGGGGCCTCCGGGAGATGGGGTGACGGGCGGACTCTAACCGGCGCGCGGGCGCTCTTGTGCGGGTGGTGCGCAACTTCCCGGCGGCCGGGTCGTCTCCCGATCATGTCCCTGCGCACGTACCTCCTCACGCCGGTGATGCTGCTGATCGCGGCGACGTTCGCCAGCGCGTTGGCGGCGCAGGCCGCCGAGGCACGCGCCGTCCCTGCCTGCCGGCCCGAGCACGTCGTCGGCTGGTCCGCCCCGGGCGCGCGGGTGCGGCTGCGCAAGGCGCACTGCGCGGTGCGGGTACGGCGGCTCGGAGACATGGGGACGGGGCCGCTGCGGGTGGTGCACCAGGTCACCACGCGGAACGGCGCGCAGCGCATCGAGGTCTCGCGCCGTGGCGGTCGCTGCCGTTTCGCGCGGCCGTACTGGAAGATCGCCGCGAGCAACGACGTCGCGATCGTGGCCCACATGGGCCGGGACGCCGATGAGCTCTGGGTCTGCGTGCGGGCCACGGGTGAACGACGTCTGCTGGGGGAGACCATCGATCTCGACCCCGACTGGGAGGGGTTCGAGGGCATGCGTTTGGCGGGGCCGTGGCTGGCGTACGTCGTGGCGTCAGCGGGGCGCTACGGCTCCGGCAGCGGGATCGTGCTGGTCGATCTGCGACGCAAGGGTGGGACGCAGCGACTCCCCGGGCCCAGCGAGGCGATCCCGAAGGAGCTGGTGCTGAACGAGGCCGGGGACATGGCCTGGTCCCACGAGGGCGGGCCGACGACCTACGGATCGCTGCTGGACGCGCAGGTGTGGGTCCGGCCGGTCGGAGGGCCGACCCGCGTGGTGCTCGCGCGTCCGACCCGGGTGGGGGTGGGGCCGGCGCTCGCCGACCTCGCGATCGGCGCGGAGACCGTGACCTGGAACGAGAGCGGCGTGCCCGGATCTGCACCGATCCACTCGGCCGATTGACGGCCGCTCCACGCCGTCAGACCGTGACGAGTGACACACCCGAGGCCCCTGTCCGGACCGTCACAAGCTTGTTACAATGTCTGGCACTGGGCAGCTCGGTCTTCACGTCCAGGCGGTACGGCCGGTCGTCCCACGGCCCGGTGCGCAAGCCCCGCCGCGAGCTTGTATCCACATCACACCAAAGGAACGCCTCATGGCCAACCGCCTGCTCGCGGCGATCAGCCGCGCACTTACCGACACCTCGGATCACTCCGAGGTCCACTTCCACCAGGGCGCCGACGTGCACCCTGCCGTCTGCTTCGACGCGCACTGCGCGAGCCCGCGGATGGAGGTCAGGACGCCGGCTCGTACGAGCTGATCGTCAGACATGACTGCGTAGTACCCCGAGGCCCGCTCGTCCCACGAGCGGGCCTCGACTCGTTCCGGGACGGTCCCAGCGGAGGGGTTCTCCACATCTCTCCCACCCCTCGGGAGGAATGTGGAGAACGTCCCGGTGGGCCGCGAGCGCTCAGCCCTGCACGACGATCGTCCCGTGCATGTACGGGTGGAACGCGCAGTAGTAGGCGTACGTCCCCGGCTTGGTCAGCGTGACCGACGCGCTCTTGCCCTGGGCGATCGAGTCGGTGTCGAAGCCGCCCTTCACGGTCGCCGTGTGCGGGGAGGAGTCCTCGTTCGTCCACGTGACCTTCGCGCCCGGCGCGACCTCGATCTCGTCCGGCGCGTAGAGGTAGTCCTTGATGTCGACGGCGGTCTCCTTGCCCGCCGCGGGGGATGTCTGCGCCGGGGCGTCGGCGGGCGTCGACGCGGAGGACGACGAGGACGAGCCCGAGTCCCCGCACCCGGCGAGGACGACGGCGGCGAGGACGGCGATGGGGAGGCCTGCGGAGCGGATGAGCATGCCAGCACCTACGCGCCAGCCCCGCGAACGGACGCGTGGCCTGCAAACGCGCCAGACCCTGATCCGGCGGGGGACCCGGGCCGCAGGGGCAGGGGAAGCAACCACGGCGGAGAGCTTCTCCCGCCGGTCCCCGGATGGAGGTCCGAATGCCCACGCAGGTACCCCACGACCCTGAGGCGCCCCAGTCCCCCGGCGCGCTCGATCGCATCGCCGACGACCCGCACAACCGCAAGAAGTTCCTCAGCATGGCCGGCGTCGGTGCCGCCGGCGCGCTCAGCGTGTTCCTCGCCGCCTGCGGCGACGACGACAAGAAGACGACGAGCACCGCGGCGACCGCCGCCGCGGCGCCGACGAAGACCACGATGGCCGACGACAAGAGCGACCTGGAGATCGTCCAGTACGCGCTGACGCTCGAGTACCTGGAGGCGCAGTTCTACAAGGACGTCGTCGCCAGCGGCCTGTTCTCCGGCGGCGACCTCGACGAGATCAAGCTGCTCGGCTCGCAGGAGCAGGACCACGTCGACGCGCTCACCGCGACCGTCAAGCAGCTCGGCGGCACCCCGGTGGCCGCACCGATGACCAAGTTCCCGCTCGACGACGCCAAGTCGGTCCTGAAGCTGGCCGCGACGGTCGAGAACCTGGGCGCCGCGGCGTACCTGGGTCAGGCGCCGCGAATCAAGAGCGCGGAGATCCTGGCGGCGGCGCTGTCGATCCACAGCGTGGAGGGACGCCACGCGGCGGCCCTGAACACGCTGATCGGCGAGAGCCCGACGCCGGACGGTCCGTTCGCCAAGCCCGCCGACATGGCCACGGTCCTGGCGGCCGTCAAGCCCTTCATCGTCTCCTGAGCTGAGAGAGGAATCCCGACATGGCTCACATCATCACCCCCAATCCCGAGCTCGAAGGCCTTGAGGTCCACGGCATGACCCGCGGGGCGTTCATCCTGCGCGGCGCGCTCGCCGCCGGCTCGGTGTACGGGCTCGGAGCGGTCACCCCGTTCGTCAGCTCGGCGCTGGCCCAGGAGGACACGTCCGACGTGGACATCCTCAACTTCGCGCTGACCCTGGAGTACCTGGAGTCCGCGTTCTACAAGAAGGCGATGGACCTCAAGCTGTCCGGCCTGGCCAAGGACTACGCGAAGTCGTTCGGCAACGCCGAGGACGAGCACGTCCGCGCGCTGCTGGCCACCATCAAGCAGCTCGGCGGCAAGCCGGCGGCCAAGCCGATGTTCACGTTCCCGATGGACGACCAGAAGAGCTTCCTGAAGCTCGCCCAGACGCTGGAGGACACCGGCGTCGGCGCCTACAACGGCGCGGGCCCGTCGATCAAGAACAAGGACGTGCTGGCCGCGGCCGGCTCGATCGTCCAGGTCGAGGCGCGGCACGCCGCCGCGATCCGCATCCTCAACGGCATGGAGCCCGCGCCCGAGGCGTTCGACAAGCCGCTGGACGTGGCGACGGTGACGAAGGCGATCACCCCGCTGATCAAGCAGTAGCCGGTCGTCCTGCGTCGAGCCCCACCTCGATCCCGCTCAGCGGGACTGAGGTGGGGCTCGACGTCGTCGTGGGGGCGCGACAGCGGATCGTCCGCGCCGGCGTCCTCGACGCAGACAGCGGATGAATATGGTTAAACTCGATAAAGATGGTCGAGATTGACTCCATAGGGAATCCGGGGGGCGGAGTCGCCCTTCCCGTGGCCACCGCCGCCGACGGCAGCGTCGTCCCCGCGACCGACGAGCCCACGTCCGGTCGCAAGCGCGGCATCCCGCCCGTCGTGGGCCGGGTCTCGCTCCGCGTCCTCTCGCTCGCCGTCCTCCTGGGCCTGTGGTGGCTCGTCGTCGCGCTGAAGGTGTGGCCCGAGCTGTTCGTCCCGTCGCCCGCGGCGGTGTGGGAGCGCTTCATCGACTCGGTGACCGTCCACGACGGGCAGCGCGGCCTCAGCGGCTACTACCTGTGGGAGCACCTGTGGGCGAGCCTGGAACGGATCCTCCAGGGGGTCGGCCTGGCCATCGTCTTCGGCGTGATCCTCGGCCTGCTGCTCGCCACGGTCAAGCCCTTCCAGGTGATCGTCGAGCCGTACGTCAACTTCGTGCGCGCCCTGCCGCCCCTGGCCTACTTCAGCCTGCTCATCATCTGGTTCGGCATCGAGAACGAGTCCAAGGTGTGGCTGCTGTTCCTCGCCGCCTTCGCGCCGATCGCCCTGTCCGTCGCCAGCGGCGTGCGCGGGGTCCGGCCCGAGCGCATCGACGCCGCCCGCGCCCTGGGCGCCAACCGCTGGCAGGTCGTGCGCTTCGTGCAGATGCCGTCCGTCCTGCCCGAGCTCTTCACCGGCATCCGCCTCTCGCTCGGCTTCGCGTGGACGACGATCGTCGCCGCCGAGACCGTCGACGGCATCCCCGGCATCGGCGGCCTGGCCTGGGCCACCAAGAAGTTCCAGCAGACGGACGTCGCCGTCCTCTGCATCATCGTCATCGGCATCGTCGCCATCGCGCTCGACCAGCTGATCAAGGCCCTCGAGAACCGCGTCGTCCCGTGGAGGGGCAAGGCATGACCGCGCGGGTCCAGCACCGATGTCCGGGCCTCGAGGCCTGACCCCTTCGTCCGTACGTCCGCATATCCAAGGAGAACCATGAGCACCCCGTCCCGCAACCCGCTGCGCGTCCTGTTGGCCGCGTTCCTCGTCCTCGCGCTGGCCGTCACCGTCGCCGCGTGCGGCGACGACGACAAGAAGTCCGACACCGGCTCGAGCACCGCCGCGGCGTCCAGCACCGGTCCTGACAAGATCATCGTCGGCTACCAGGCGATCCCCAACGGGGACCTCATCGTCAAGCACAACAAGTGGCTGGAGACGGCCTTCCCGGACGCCCAGATCGAGTGGAAGCTGTTCGACTCGGGCGGGTCGGTCAACGAGGCCATCGCCGCGGACAGCATCGACTTCGGCCTGGCCGGGTCGAGCCCCGTCTCGCGTGGTCTGTCGACCCCGATCCCGTACCAGGTGCCGTGGATCTTCGACGTCATCGGCAAGGCCGAGGCGCTCGTCGTGAAGTCCGACATCACCTCGATCGCGGACCTCAAGGGCAAGAAGATCGCCACGCCGCTCGCCTCGACGTCGCACTACAGCCTGCTCGCCGCGCTGCAGGAGAACGGCCTGTCGGAGAAGGACGTCAAGATCATCGACGCCGAGCCCGACGACATCTACGCGGCCTGGTCGCGTGGGGACATCGACGGCGCGTACGTGTGGAACCCGAACCTGGCGAAGATCACCAAGGACGGCGGCAAGGTCCTCATCACCAGCGAGGACCTGGCCAAGAAGGGCAAGACCACGTACGACCTCGCCGTCGTCGCCAACTCGTTCGCGGACAAGTACCCGGAAGCCGTGACGACGTGGGCCGCGCAGCAGAACAAGGCCGTCGAGGAGATCAAGAACGATCCCGACAAGGCCGCCGCCGACGTCGCCGCCGAGCTGAACATCCCGGCCGCGGACGCCAAGGCGCAGATCGCGGACCTGATCTTCCTCGACGCGACCGAGCAGATCGGCCCCGACTACCTCGGGGGCGGGCTGGCGACGAACCTCTACGCCGCCGCGCAGTTCAACAAGGAGCTCGGCCAGATCCCGTCGGTCAAGCCGGAGGCCGACTACGCCGCGGCCGTCAAGAAGGAGTACGCCGCGGGCGCGGCCAAGCAGTAGGCATGAGCACCACGGAAGCCAGCTCCGTGCCGGAGCCCGCCGCGGGACCGTCCGACGACCATCGGGTGGTCCTGCGCGGGGTCGGGCACGAGTACGGATCCGGCTCCGGCCGGGGAACGCAGGTCCGGGCGCTGACGCGCCTGGACCTGGAGATCCCGGCCGGGGAGTTCGTCGCCGTCGTCGGCCCCTCGGGCTGCGGCAAGACGACGCTCCTGCAGATCCTCGCCGGCTTCCTGCGTCCCAGCGAGGGCGAGGTGACCGTGGGCGGCACGCCGCTCACCGGTCCCTCGCCCGACCGGGGCGTGGTCTTCCAGCAGCCCAACCTGTACCCGTGGATGACGGTGGGGGAGAACGTCGCGTTCGGCCCGCGCCTGCACCACGTCCGCAAGGCCCAGCGCCGGGAGATCGCCGCCAAGTGGCTGCGCACCGTCGGCCTGGAGGAGTTCGCCGAGGCCAAGCCGTACGAGCTTTCGGGCGGCATGCAGCAGCGAGGGCAGATCGCCCGCGTGCTCGCCGCCGACCCGACGATCATGCTGCTCGACGAGCCGTTCGGCGCGCTCGACGCGCTCACCCGCGAGCGGCTGCAGGACGAGCTCCACCGCATCTGGCTCGGCTCCGGCAAGACCGCCTTCTTCATCACGCACAGCGTCGAGGAGGCCGTGTACCTCGGCACCCGCGTCATCGTGATGAGCCCCCGGCCCGGGCGCATCGTGTTCGACGAGCCCGTGCCCTTCCCCGCGGACGCGCGCACCCCCGCGATCCGCGCCACCCCCGAGTTCGTCGCCTTCCGCGAACGGGTGAGCGCCCGCATCGGCGCCACCGACGTTCCGTCCAACGTGGAGTCCCTTCCGTCATGAGCATCACCCTGCACTGGTTCCTGCCCACCGCCGGCGACAGCCGCGACATCGTCCCGTCGGGCGCCGACGGCCACCACCGCGCGCCGTCGATCGACTACCTGGGGCAGATCGCCGAGGCCGCCGAGCGGCTCGGGTTCGAGGGCGTCCTCACGCCGACCGGCACGTGGTGCGAGGACGCGTGGGTCACCACCGCCGCGCTCATCGGCCGCACCCACCGCCTGAAGTTCCTCGTCGCCTTCCGGCCGGGGCTCGTCTCCCCGACATTGACCGCGCAGATGGCCTCGACCTACCAGCGGATCTCCAACGGGCGCCTGCTCGTCAACGTGGTCACCGGCGGGGACGACAGCGAGCAGCACCGCTTCGGCGACTGGCTCGGCAAGCAGGAGCGCTACGAGCGCACCGGCGAGTTCCTGAAGATCCTGCGCGGCGCCTGGAGCGACGAGCCGATCACCTTCGAGGGCGACTACTACAACGTCGCCGGCGCGACGACGCACACGGCGCCCAACCCGGCCCCGCCGATCTACTTCGGCGGCGCGTCCGAGGCGGCCGAGCGCGTGGCCGCGAAGTACGCAGACGTCTACCTCACCTGGGGCGAGCCGCCGAACATGGTGCGCGAGCGGGTCGAGCGGGCACGGGAGCTGGCCGCCGCCGAGGGACGCGAGCTGCGCTTCGGCATCCGCCTGCACGTGATCGCGCGCGACACCGCCGAGGAGGCGTGGGCCGAGACGGAGCGGCTCGTCTCCGTGATGGACCCGGCGACGGTCGCCGCCACCCAGCGGGCGATGAAGCTGACCGGCTCGGTCGGGCAGCAGCGTATGGCCGCCCTGCACGGCGGCAGCAGCGACAACCTCGTCGTCGCGCCGAACCTGTGGGCGGGCGTCGGCCTGGTCCGCGGCGGCGCCGGCACCGCGCTGGTCGGCAGCCACGAGGAGGTCGCCGAGCGCATCGCGGAGTACCACGACATCGGCTTCGAGGACTTCATCCTCTCCGGGCACCCCCACCTGGAGGAGTGCTACACGGTGGGCGAGGGCGTGATGCCCGTCCTGCGCAAGGCCGGGCTGCTCCACGAGCCGTCCACCACCATCCCCGCCGTCTCCGGCGAGCCGGAGGGCACGCGCCCCGGCGGCGCGTACCTGCCGACGCCGGACGGCGCGCCGCTGCCGGCCAGCTAGCGGCGCAGCGTCAGGCGCAGGCGGGCGCCGCCGGACGGGGCGTCCTCGACGGTGAGGGCGCCGTCGTGGAGCGCCGCCTGCTGGGCAACGAGGGCCAGGCCGAGCCCGCTCCCCGGCCCGCGCGCGCTGCTGCCGCGCGCGAAGCGCTCCAGGACTTGCGCGCGCTCGGCCTCGGGGATCCCCGGGCCGTGGTCGTCGACGGTGATCTCCGCGCCGTTACCCGTCACCGTGACGGTGGTGTGGACCGGGCCGTTCGTCCCGCCGTGCCGGGCGGCGTTCTCCAGCAGGTTGTCCAGGGCCAGGCGCAGCCCGTCCGGCCAGCCCCGCACGAGCGCCTCGCCCTCCGGCGCGGTCAGCGTGAACGGCACCTCGGGGTGGCGCCGGCCCACCGCCTGCACGGCGATGTCGGCCAGCTCGGCGACGTCCACCGGCTCGCGGGGGATCGCCTCCGCGGCGTCGGCGCGGGCCAGCGCCTGCAGCGCGCCGAGCAGCGAGGCCATCCGGCGCTGGTCGTGCTGCAGCTCGGTGAGCATCTGCTCACGCTCGGGGATGTCGGGGTGGGCGCGCAGCGTGTCGACGTTGGCGCCCAGCGCGGCGAGCGGCGTACGCAGCTCGTGCCCGACGTCGGCGGCGAAGCGGCGACTGGCGATCAGCGCCGCCTCGCGCTCGCGGGCGGTGGCGGCGAGGCGGTCGAGCATCGCGTTGAGGGTGCCCGCCAGGTCGTCGACCTCGCTCGGCCCGCCGCGGGGAAGGTGGGCGCCGTCGGCGGTCGGCTCGGCGAGCTCGGCGGCACGCGTCCGCAGGCGGCGCAGCGAGCGCAGCGCCACCCGGGCCAGCAGCAGTGCGATCCCGCCCGCGATGAGCAGACCGAGCAGGCCGATGACGATCACCCGGTTGCGCAGGTCGTCGATGCGGTCCTCCATCGGCGCGGTCTCGGCGGCGACGACGACCCGTCCCCGGACCGGCGTCGCATTCGGGCGCTCCACCTTCGCGGCGCGGGCGATCACCCGGTACTCGCGGCCGCCGGCGGACGCGGTGACCACCTTGCCGTTCCGCTCGGGCACCGTGAGCCCGGAGATCGCGGGGCCGTTGCTGGCCAGCAGCTGGCCGTCGAGCGAGAGGACCTGGACGCTCTCGCCGTTGCGGCCGGTGGCGTCGCGCACCCGCTGCGTCAGCGGGGTTAGGGCGCGGACGGGCTGGGGCCGGCGGCCGTTGGGCGGGTCGTTCGGTGTCGTTCCCGCGGCCCCGTTCCCGCCGGCCCCGTTGCCGCCGGCCCCGTTGCCGCCGCCGTTCCCCGGGGCGCCCGGGGGCGGGCCCGGCTGCCCGCCGCCCCGCTGGGCCGGCGGCGCGGTGACGGCGGTGCGGATCGCGATCGAGGAGCGCTGGATCTGGCGGTCCAGCGCCTGGCGCTCGTTGGACGCGAACGTCGACACCACGACGACGAGCACCGCGATCAGGGTGATCGCGACGGCGGCGAGAGCGCCGAGCGCGACGCGGGTCTGGAGGCTGCGCACGGTCCGCTTCAGGTGGCGCGCAGCACGAAGCCGTGCCCGCGGACGGTGTGGACGATGCGCTCCTCGCCCTCGGCCTCCAGCTTGCGGCGCAGGTAGCCGACGAACACGTCGACCACGTTGGTCTGCACGTCGAAGGTGTAGCCCCACACCTGCTCCAGCAGCTGCTGGCGGCTGAGGACCATGCCGGCGTGGCGGGCCAGGGTCTCCAGCAGCTCGAACTCCCGCGCGGTGAGGTCGAGCGGGCGGCCGTCCATCGTGGCGCGGCGCCCACGCGGGTCGACCCGCAGCGGGCCCACGGACAGCGTCACCGCGGCCCGGTCGGGCCGGCGGCGCAGCAGCGCGTGGAGCCGAGCCAGCAGCTCCTCCATCGCGAACGGCTTCACGAGGTAGTCGTCGGCGCCCGCCGCGAGGCCGGCGACGCGGTCGTCCACGCCGTCGCGCGCGGAGAGGATGAGGATCGGCACGTCGTCGCCTTGACCGCGCAGGCGGCGCGTCACCTCGACGCCGTCGATCCCCGGCATCGTCACGTCGAGGACGACGATGGCCGGGGGCTCGGCGGCGACCGCGGCGAGCGCCTGCTCGCCGTCGGCGGCCTGGGACACGGCGAAGCCCTCGAGGCGCAGGGCGCGCTCGAGGGCCAGCCGGATGCCAGCGTCGTCGTCGACGACCAGGATCGGTGCGGGGGAGGGGTTCACCCCTTGTCGGCCTTGCGCTCGGCCTTCTTGGCGGCCCGCTCGGCCTTGGTGGGCTTGGATGCGTCGATTGCCTTCACGAGATCCTCGACACTGACGCCCAGGGCGGACGCCACGTCCTTGCGGAAGGCCGCGACCTGCGCGTCGTGCTCGGCCGGCGTCGGCGGATCGGCCTTGGCGGGCTTGTCGTCCGCGTCGGGCTTGGCGGGCTTCTCGCCGGCGTCCCACGCCTTCAGGATCGCGTCCTCGCGGGCCTGGGTGAGCGTGCCGGCCTTGACCTTGGCGTCGAGGTCCTTCACCAGCGCGGAGCGGACGGCGGCCGTCACGTCGGCGGTGTCCTTGTTCAGGGCCTTGCCGATCTTGGCGTAGTGCGCGGTGCGGTTCTCGAGCCGCTCGTCGCCGTTCGGGCCACCGGGGCCGCCGGGCCCGCCGTTGGGCGGGCCGCCGGCCGGCCCGCCGGGGCCGCCCCACTTGCCGTCCTTGCGCTCCCCGGCCTTGCCGCCGGCCGGGGGATCGGGGCGCATCGCGGCGCCGGCGATGCCGGCCGGTCCGCCGCCGCCGGGCCGGCCCGGGCCGCCCTTGCAGTCGCCGCCGCGCGCGGGGGCGCTCTTGCCGGGCGTCGTCTTCGTGGTCGTGGTCGTCGTGCCGTCGGCCGCGAAGGTCGGGACGACCGACACGGCGGCGGCGGTCACGCCGGCCGTCGCGGCGAGGGCGGCGATGTGGCGGATGCGGGTGCGGGACATGGATGCTCCTGACGGTGAGGGGACATGGTGGCGCCGAGCGGTGCCGTGCCATCAGGATGCGCGCGCCGCTTGTGATCGTCCTAAGAGGTCCTAAGAGGACCGTGAGAAACGGCCGACAATTGGCCCACCCGGACGCTGAGGGTCACCTTCTTCCGGGTATGGCGGAAGAAGGTGACCCTCAGCGATCGGATTCGCGTCGTAGGCTTGGCGGGTGCGCGCTCGCCTCCTGCTCGTGACCCTCCTCGGTGCCGCCGTGCTGGCGACGGCGGTCGCCCCGGCCGCAGAGGCCGGCGAGCGCGGCGCCGCGCGACAGCTGGAGCGGCTGCGGGGCGACACCGCGGCGCTCAGCGCGTTCCTGCGGGCCATGCCCAAGGGGACCGACCTGCACACCCACCTCTCGGGCGCCGTCTACGCCGAGTCGATCGTGCGCTGGGGCGCCGCCGACGGCCAGTGCGTCGACACGTTCACGCTGTACTCCAGCTATCCGCCGTGCGCCGTCGGGCAGGTCCCGCTGACGAAGGCCCTGAGCGACCAGGACCTCTACCAGCGGATCATCGCGGCCTGGTCGATGCGCGACTTCACCCCGGGCGAGGAGTCGGGCCACGACCACTTCTTCAACACGTTCGACAAGCTCAGCGCCGCGTTCAGCCAGCACAAGGGCGACGGCGTGGCCGAGGTCGCCCAGCGCGCCGCGGACCAGCACGTCCAGTACGTCGAGCCGCTCATCACCCCGCAGTTCGGCGCGACGTCCAAGGTCGCTGCGAAGGTCGGCTACACCCGCGACTTCGCCGCGCTGCGCGACCGGCTGCTGGCCGGTGGCCTCCTCGACGCGCTGCCCGCCGCCCGCGCCGACATCGACGCGACGATCGCCCAGCAGCGGGCCGCGCTGGGCTGCGATACGCCGAAGCCGCGGGCCGGCTGCCGTACCCGCGTCGGCTTCGACGTCCAGGTGCTGCGCGGCCAGGCGCCCGCGGTCGTGTTCGCCCAGCTGCTGTTCGGCTTCGCGCTGATGGCCGACGATCCCCGCTGGGTGGGGATGAACATGGTCCAGCCCGAGGACGGCTCGATCGCGCTGCGCGACTACCGCCTGCAGATGCGGATGATCGCCTTCCTACGGCCGCTGTACCCGAGCGGGAAGGTCACGCTGCACGCGGGCGAGCTGGCGCCGGGCGTGGCGCCGCCCGACGACCTGCGCTTCCACATCCGCGAGGCGGTGAAGGTCGCCAGGGCCGATCGGATCGGCCACGGCGCCGACCTGCGGGGCGAGCGCGATCCCGCCGGCACGCTGCGCACGATGCGCCAGCGCGGCACGTGCATCGAGATCAACCTGACCAGCAACCGCCAGATCCTCGGGGTCTTCGGCCGGGCCCACCCGCTGCGCACCTACCTGAAGGCCGGTGTCCCGGTGACGCTGAGCACGGACGACGAAGGCGTCGAGCGCACCGACCTCACCGAGCAGTACGTGATCGCCGCGCAGGAGCAGGGGATGACCTACCCCCAGCTCAAGCGGGCGGCGGAGAACGGGCTGCGCTGCTCGTTCCTGCCGGCGGGCGACAAGCGGGCGGCGATGCGCGAGCAGGCCGCCGCGTTCACCGCCTTCGAGCGGCGCTGGCGCTAGCGGGGCGCCCTGAGTGTCGCCGCGTGGTTGCCCGATAACCACTGGGCGACACTCACGCTTCGGCGGCGGCTGCCTCGTCGGCCTGGCGCTGGGCCACCACGGCGCGGACCAGATCGACGACCTCCGCGGGGGCCTTGGCGGTCGAGCCGGCGTCGTACGGCGGGTGGGGGTCGTACTCGACCGACAGCTGGATGGCCTGGGCGGCCACGTCGCCCGCGATCTGGCCGGCCAGCCACAGCGCCATGTCGATGCCCGAGGACACGCCGGCGGAGGTGACGACCTTGCCCTGGGGGACGACCCGCTCGCTGACCGGCTCCGCGCCGTAGTCGGCGAGCGACTTCAGCTCCAGCCAGTGGCTGGTGGCCTGCAGCCCGTCGAGGAGGCCGGCGGCGCCGAGGAGCAGCGAGCCGGTGCACACCGAGGTGGTCCAGGTGGACGTCTCGTGCGCGCCGCGCAGCCAGCGCAGGAGCCGCTCGTCCTCCAGCAGCGCCCGGGTCCCCGTTCCGCCCGGCACCATCACGATCTCCGGGGCGGGGAGGTCCTCGAAGCGGGCCGTGGCCTCGATCCCCAGCATCCGCGTGTCCGTGTGGACGACGCCCGGCTCGTGGGCGAGCCAGGTGACGGTCGCGCCCGGCAGGCGGGACAGCACCTCGTACGGGCCGATGGCGTCGAGCGCGGTGAAGCGGTCGTAGAGCGGGATGGCGATGTCCATGGCGGGGCTCCTCGGGGTGGGTGGGATCAGGCAGCCGCGAAGCGGCTGCGGTAGCGGGCGGGGCTCGCGCCGACGCGGCGAGCGAACGCGCGGCGCATGGTCTCCGGGGTGGCGAAGCCGCACCGCGTCGCGATCGTCTCCACCGGCGCCGTCGTGCTCTCGAGCAGCAGGCGGCAGCGCTCGACCCGCAGCTGCTCGACGTAGACGGCGGGCGTGTGGCCGGTCTCCGCCCGGAAGGCCCGGGCGAAGTGGCGTGTGCTCATGTGGGCGCGCTGGGCGAGCACGGGCACCGACAGGTCCTCGGCCAGGTGGTCGGGCATCCAGGCCTGGAGCTCGCGGAGGCAGTCGCGCTCGGCGGGCTGGGCGGCGAGGCCGGTGCTGAACTGGGCCTGGCCGCCGGGACGGCGAACGAACAGCACGAGCTGCCGGGCGATCGTGAGCGCGGCCTGCGCGCCCAGGTCGTCCTCGACGAGCGCCAGCGCGAGGTCCATCCCCGCCGTGACCCCGGCCGACGTCCACACGTTGCCGTCGCGGACGTAGATCGAGTCGGGATCGACCTCCACGAGCGGGAAGTGCTCGGCGAGCAGGTCGCACACGTCCCAGTGGGTGGTGGCGCGGCGGCCGTCGAGCAGCCCGGCACGGGCCAGCAGGAACGCGCCGGAGCAGACGGAGGTGACGCGGCGGGCGCGGGGCGCGGCAGCCACGAGCCAGGGGATCAGCGCCTCGTCGGTGAGGGCCTCTCGCGTGCCGTGCCCGCCGGCCACGACGATCGTGTCGATCGGTGCGTCCAGGTCGGCGAGGGCGACCTCGGGGACGATCGCGAACCCGCTGCCGGTGGGCAGGGGATCGGTGGTGACGGCGGCCACGCGAACGCGGTAGGCGCCCCGGGCCTGGGCGAACACCTCGGCGGGCCCGGCCACGTCCAGCACCTGGACCCCGGGGAAGGCGACGATGACGATCTCCCGCATCGGCCCATCGTCGCGGCCCAGACCGGTGGCCGCAAGGACCCGCACCGGACGATCTCGGCCAGGCGGGGCGGCGCGGCGGCCGGAACGAGGCGGCCGGCGCGCAAGTCTGAGTGGCGCTCAGTGGTCCTTTGCTGCAACCACTGAGCGACACTCCTGCCCTCTAGCGAGGGCGTGGCCCTACGGAGGCGAACGGCCTAGTACCCGTCGAAGTTTCCCAGGTCGCGCAAGGCCTTGGCGTTTTGTGCGTCCGCGACCCGCGGCGAACGGAGCACGCTGGAGTTGATCCAGCCCACCACGCCGGTCGGGCAGTAGCGCGCCTTGACCACCGTGACGCAGGAGTACGAGCGGCAGCAGCCCTTGGAGTTGCGGTCGATCGTCTCGGCCGGACAGGTGGGCGACGGGTTGTACAGCGTGCACTTGTAACACGACCGCTTGACCGTGTCGCCGGGCACCAGCCAGAAGATCGTCGTGCTGTCGGCCTGGTACTTGAGGTTGTACCGCTCGTGCGAGAGATCGCCGATCAGCGGGAAGTCGTCGATGTTCTCCTGGATGCCGACCTTCATCAGCGTCGGCTCGCCGCAGTGCCCGAAGTTCGTCTTCCCGCCGTTGCACTTGAAGCCCGGGTCGTTGGGCCGGGCGTCCTTGCGGCAGTTGAGCTTCCACTTGGAGTCCGGGTCGTCGCCGGCGCGGCAGTCGAAGTCCAGGTCGGCCGGGCCGCACATCGCCCGCTCGTGCTGGGGGTACGGCTCGCTGTAGGTGACGCCGTCGACGTGGGCGGCGATCCACCCGCCCTTGTTGTACGTGCCGGACTCGCGCATCGGCCCGGGGTGCCCCCACACGAAGCCCTGGTCGACGCCGCGCGGCGCGCGGATCGGGGGGGACGGGCAGTTGTTGGCCTCGCCGCCGGTGCGGTCGCTCTGGCGCTCGCTCTGGCGGGCGTAGATCCCGCCGATGCGGATCACGCAGGGGACGCCGTTCTTGTAGATGATCGGCGCGTCGGGCTCCGGGCCCTTGCGCACCGCGACGCCCTTGACGCCCTTGGGCAGGAACTCCGCCGGCTCGGACCGCGTGACCCGCCACGGGTAGTAGCAGACGTGGATCCGGCCGCGGGCGATGCCGCAGCCCTTGGGCCGGCCCAGCGCGTCCTTGGGCTTGTACTGCGACGGCAGCGCCGGGTCCATCGAGACGACCTTGATGTCCTTGGCCGTGCCGTCGACGTGGTTGCGGGTCGTCGCCGCCGTGGCCTGGGTCGTGCCCGCGCCGTCGTCGCCGCACCCGGCCAGGACCGTCGCGCCGGCCACGCCGACGGCGGCGCCGCCGATCAGGGAGCGGCGGGTGAGGTGGCCGGACGCCAGGCGGTCGCCGGCGCTGCGCAGCAGGTCATCGAGGCTCAAGGGACGGGACCTCCGGGTCCGGGTCGGCGGGATGGACGTGGACGACGTCGAGGGAGTCGGTGACGCCCCAGGCGGGGACGGTCTCGCCCCACACGGTGGCGCGGATCGAGTCGGGGCCGGCGACGAGCACGGCGCCGTCGCACGCGGCGACCGCCTCGCGCAGGTGTGGGGTGGTGCTGGGGGAGCCGAGCACCGCGACCTGCCCCTCGCGGGCCAGGCCCACCACGGAAGGGGTCGACTCGGGGTGCAGGCGGGGCGGCAGGGCGTCGAAGGCGACGGTGGGGACGCCGTCCAGCGGGTGCTGGTCGGCGTGCTCCCGGGCGAACGGCTCGCCGAGGCCCAGGACGCTGACGACCTGGGTGTCGGGCCGCTCGGCGGCGATGGTGACGAGCGCGTCCTCGATCCCCTCGCAGCTCTCGCAGCCGGGGGCGTGGACGACGAGCAGCACGGGGCGCTCCATCGTCCCACCGATGGTCAGGCTGGGCCCGAGGCCGAGCCCGCCGTCGTGCAGGAGGGGGAGGGAGACCGGGTCGAGCGGGTCGTACAGGGCCAGGCCCTCGTCCTCGGGGTCGGCGGGGGTGGCGAGGACGCCGGCGGCGAGCTGCGCGCGCACCTCGCCGAGCTGGCGCAGGAGCGACAGGACGACCACCACGAGCAGGGCGATGACCGCCCAGGCCAGGACGAGGGAGACGATCCACACGGTGCTCACGAGGCGGCCGCCTCGGGCCCGCGCCGGGCTGCGGCGTGCAGCGCGACCGCGAGCTGCCAGGCGCACAGCGCGCCGAGGGCCACGGTGGCCGCACCCGCCAGCGCGCTGGCGCTCAGCGTCCACAGCGCGCCGTCCACCGGCCAGAGCGCGGCGGCGACGGCCAGGGCGGCCAGGAGGCCGTTGCGGACGAGCGCGGTGGTCGGGTCGCCGTCGCCGGCGGCCCCGAAGCAGTTGCAGGGGATGACGGAGCGCCCGGCGGTGGCGGCCGACGCGGCGCGCAGGCGGAGCAGCGCGAGCGAGAAGCCGGCCAGCGCGACGAGCACGAGCAGGGCGACGAGGCGCGGCAGCACGCCGGCGATCAGCGCGCCGGCGAGGACCAGCTCGAGGACCGGGACGACCCGGGACAGGGGTGCGGCCGCCCGCGCGGGGACCAGGGCCCTGAGGGTGGCGACGAACGGCTCCCGGTCGCGCAGCTTGGCCACGGCGGCAGCGGCGAAGGTCACCGCGAGCACGAGGATGACGGCCGCGGACATGCCGTTTGAGGGTACAGAACGGCCCCGCCGGGTCCCGCCACCCGGCGATCGGACCGCGCGGGAGCGGGATCGGCCGGTACCGTGCCTGCCGATGCCGGACCCCTCTGCGTCGTCTTCCCGCCCCTCCGTCGGCCAGCGTGCGGCTGCCCGTGCGCGCGATCCGTGGACGTGGGCGGTCGTTGGACTGCTCGTCGTCGCCCTGATCCTGCGCCTGTGGGGCATCCGCTACGGCCTGCCGTTCGCCTACAACCTGGACGAGCGCTCGCACTTCGTCCCGCGCGCCGTGGAGTTCTTCTCGTCCGGCTCGCTCAACCCGGACTACCAGCTCAACCCGTCCGGCCTGATCGAGCTGTTCGCCGCGTCGTTCGCCGTCTTCTACCGGTCCAAGAGCGCGGTGCTCGACGCCTGGAACACCGATCCCGGGGAGGTGTGGCTGGTCGCCCGCGTGACCGGCGCGCTCGTCGCCACCGCCGCGATCGGCCTGCTCTACCTGGCCGGCGCCCGCCTCTTCCGCAACCGCTGGGTCGGCTTCCTGGCCGCCGCGCTGCTCGCCACCTGCTTCCTGCCGGTCCACTACGCGCACCTGGCGCTCAACGACGCGCCGTCGCTGGCCCCGACCGCGCTGTGCCTGTGGGCGGTCGCGGGCATCGTGCGCTTCGGCCGCAAGCGCGACTACGCGATCGCCGGACTGGCCGTCGGCCTGGCGGTCGGCCTCAAGTACAACGCCGCGTTCATGCTGCTGCCGCTGATCACCGCCGCGGCGATCGTCTCGGTGCGCGGCGCCGAGGAGGCGACGGGCGAGCGGCCCGCGGAGGTGCTGCAGCGGCTCAAGCCGGTGCTGATCGGCCTCGTGCTCGCGGGCGTCGCCGCCATCGCCGGCTTCCTGCTGTGCGACCCGTACGCGCTGCTGGATCCCGACCGCTTCCGCGAGGACGTCGAGCACCTCAGCGACTACACCAAGGGCGGCCTGCTGCTGGGCGAGACCCAGACCAACGGCTACAAGTACTACCTGTGGTCGATCGGTTGGGGCTTCGGCTACCTGCCCGCGCTGATGACGCTCGTCGGCGGCGTGATGCTCCTCTTCAAGGACCGCATCCGCGCGCTGCTGCTGGTGCCCGCGCCGATCATCTTCTTCCTCTACGTCGGCGCCCAGGGCCGCTACTTCGCCCGCTACGTCATGCCGATCTACCCGCTGATGGCGCTCGTCGCCGCCGCGGGCGCGATCTGGCTCGTCACCTGGCTGGCCGGCCGCTTCTCGCTGTCGGGCAAGGGCCAGGCGGCGCTGGCGATCGGCGTCGGCGTGCTCGTGTGCGCTCAGGGGATCGTCTACGTGATCCACAACGATGTCGTGCTGTCGCGGGAGGACACCCGCAGCGAGGCGCGCGACTGGATGGTCCAGAACATCCCGGCCGGCACCCAGATGGTCGTCGAGCCGATCGTCCCGAAGGAGTGGTACCTGGACGGCGGCGTGCCGCCCAAGGTCGGCTCCCAGGAGGGCTACCGCTGGCCGCGCTACGTCCGCTCCGGCGACGACAAGAAGGTGCTGGCCAAGCAGTTCAAGGGCGCCCGCCGCAACGCCGACTTCGCCAACTACGAGTACACGCTCTTCCCGGGCCTCATCCCGTACCTGCGGGAGAAGGGCGTCTGCTGGTACGTGTCGGGCTCGATGCAGTCCGGCCGCGGCTACAACAACCCCGGCCGGGTGCCGCAGGCGATCAAGTTCTACGAGGCGTTGGAGAAGGAAGCGACCCTGCGGTACGAGGACTCGCCCTACGGCGGCCCCGGCGAGGGTCCGAAGCACCCGTTCCAGTACGACCAGTCGTTCGACTACTACCCGCTGAGCTTCGTCCGCCCCGGCCCGGTGATGCGGATCTACGAGCTCAACGACTGCACGCCCAAGCCGCCGTCGCGGTAGGTCCGCAAGACGTATGCCAAGTTGTTGCCACCTGTCGGCAACAACTTGGAGCACGCCCCGCCGTCTCGGGGGTCGCACTATGTTTGGGCGCATGAACCGGGTTCGGATGGGTGGGCTGGCGGCGCTGATCGGCGTCGCGGTGGTCGCGATCGGGTGCGGTGGAGACGGCGAGCGGCAGGCTGCCGTTCCGGCCGGCACGCCCCGTGCCGCGGTGCTACGGCTGATCGACGACGTGCGTGCGGGCCGCTACGCCGCCGCCTGCGCGAGGATGGATCCCCAGGACGTCGAGAGCCAGCGGCTGGCGCTCCTCGGGCAGCTGTCGATCCCGAAGGGGACGCACGCGGAGCGCCGGAGGTACATCGAGGCGCAGCGGGTCGCGTCCATCCCCTGCGTGGGGACCGTCCGCTTGATGGCCCGCGAGCTCGGCCGCGACCTCCCGGCGATCCGGGCCAGAGCCGCCGCCGCCCGCGTCAGCCCACTGGCGCCCAAGGGGGTGACGGTGCCCGGCCCCGCACTCTGGCAGCTCGGCGACCAGGAGTGGGTCGTCTCTCCCGTGGACGGCCGCTGGATCGTCTCGGGCGGCAGCCTCCCCTGGTCTGCTGACGATGACTCGTGATGAAGCGGGGCGGCGCTAGCGCCGCGCGGCCTCGGCGGCGGCCGCGACCGCGAGCTGGTCGGCCCGGTCGTTGTGGGCCTTATGGGCGTGGGCGGCGCCCGTCTCGTGCCCGCGGACCCAGTGCCAGCGCACGTTGGCGTGGCGGGCGATCTCCGCCTCCAAAGCCTGCACGAGATCCTGGTTCTTCACCGGCTGGCCACCGGCCGTCTTCCAGCCCTTGCGCTTCCAGCCGTCGATCCACTTGGTCATCGAGTTCAGCATGAGCTGGGAGTCGGTGACGATCACCACGTCGCTGCCGTCGGGCAGGGCGCGCAGGCCCTCCAGCGCCGCGGTGTACTCCATGCGGTTGTTCGTGGTGTCGGGCGCCCCGCCGGACCGCTCGATCTCCGGGCCGTCCGGGGGGACGACGATCGCCGCCCAGCCGCCGGGGCCGGGGTTGCCGCTGCACGCGCCGTCGGTCCAGATGGCGGTCTCGCCGGGACGGGTCTCCAGCGGCGTCTCGACGATCGGCGCGCTGCGGCGCCGGGACTTGTAGGGCGGCATGGCGGAACCTCTAACCGACGTAGACGGAACAGGCGAACAGGGCCAGCCAGGCGGCCCCGAAGACTTGGAGCATGCGGTCGCCCAGGACGACCTCCTCCGGCGCGGAGCCCTCGCCCCGCTCGACGATCAGCGCGTAGCGCATGATGCCCAGGACGAACGGCACGATCGACAGTCCCCACCAGGGGATGCCGGAGTCGGCGGCGGGGTGCTCGAACGCCCACAGGCAGTAGGCGGTGATCGTCACGGCGGCGGACATCGTCCACACGAAGCGCAGGTACTCGATCGTGTACTCGGCCAACGACGGGCGCGTGGAGGCGTCCCCGATCTGCAGAAATTCTCCGTGGCGCTTGCCCGCGACCATGAACAGGGAGCCGAAGCAGGTGACGATGAGGAACCAGCGGCTGAGCGTGACGTCGACGGCCAGGCCGCCGGCCACCGCGCGGACGATGAAGCCCGTGGCGACCACGGCGATGTCCACCACCGCGGTGTGCTTGAGCCAGAACGTGTAGGAGATCGTGAGGCACTTGTAGGCCGCGACGGTGAGGCCGAGCTTCCAGTTGACGGCGAACGCCACCGCCAGGCCGGCGATCAACGTGCCCACGGCCATCCAGATCGCGACCTTCACGGGCACGATCCCCGCGGCGATCGGCCGGTTGCGCTTGGTGGGGTGCAGCCGGTCCTCGTCGATGTCCCCGACGTCGTTGAGGAAGTACGTGGCGCTGGAGACGAGGCAGAACGCCACGAACGTCAGCAGCACCTTGCCGATCACGCCCGGCTCGTCCAACACGCCCGCGGCGACCGGGGCGGCGAAGACGAGCAGGTTCTTCACGTACTGCTTGGGCCGGGCCGCGCGGATGATCCCGCGCAGCAGCACGAAGCGGCGGGCGGGCTCGGGTCCGGCAGGCGGTATCGGCGTCTCGACGGCGCTCACGGGCGGGAAGTGTCGCGCATCCGACGGG
>Ga0247757_10000338_pt1 | contig 39808 bp, 46 predicted proteins | sample UWRJL126311R4_FD_180929 | JGI IMG/M metagenome (GOLD analysis project Ga0247757, IMG submission 180929) | Plant litter microbial communities from Arlington Agricultural Research Station in Wisconsin, United States - UWRJ-L126-311R-4 | ecosystem: Environmental > Terrestrial > Plant litter >... | reverse complement strand
TCGGGCAGCGCGGGCGGTACCCGTGCATCCTTTTTATCGCCGGCCAGGAACCGACCGACCAGCCAGCCAACCAAGAGAGAAGGAAAGAAAGAAGCAAGAGCAAGTGACAGGAAATGGTCCATCCGGCGGAAAAAAGGTATTTTTGGGAAAAAAATTCCCAGGGCTTGGATTTGCTCGCATTGTGGAACTCTTTCCGAAGCGAAACGAAAGGAGTTTTGTTTTCCACTCCGCTTCGGAAAAAAAGGAGAGAGCCCTCGTATCTATGGGGGGATAAACATAGACAGTTAAAACGCATGTGCGTGTTACTTGCGTTGCTGTTCGATGCACACCCGACGAGAAAGACAAAAGAGAGGAGAAAAAAAAGTCAATTCAGCAGGCGCCAGACAGAAACAGCAGGGAAGGATTGTGTGTGTGCATGGGTGGGAGGGGAGAGAAAAAGCCCGACGCCTTCTTTCGTTCTTCCTCTCTCCAAGCTTTTATTGAAATTCTGTGTTGTGCACGTGTATGTGAGTTGTTTCTCAAAATAGGTTTTCGACATGCGGCAACTATCGTAAGGAAAGACCTCGCATTCGCCTGCCTCCCGATCCTGCCGTAAAACAGTAGTAGATGGCGCATCATAACACGGCGAACCGAGAAAGCCAGGAAAGCAAGAAACAAAGCATGGCGAAGAGTCATTCGCACGGCATCCTCATCATCACGGATTCAATATTGCAGTCATGTGGTCCTTTTCCCAATGAAAATGAATATTGCCCGATTACTCTCATATGGAAAACCGTGCTTAGCCGAGGTCATGTTACGTAGTTTTTGGTCCCTTTGGTGCCTCTCTTAGCTTGGATCGATAAAAAATTAAGGGGACCAACTGGTTCTAAAAATAAAATCCTTCCACTTCTAGCATGGAACTTTCTTCAGACGCGCGCACACACACACACTATCAGTTTATTGCCCGCAGCGGCCCTCGCGCGCGCCGGCAAACCACCTGTTTGGTGACAGCAGTCAGGCTATCGAAAAAAAGGAACACCAACCACATTGCCTCATGCGTCATGTCATGTTCCAAGCTCCATACAGGTAAATCCAGTCCGAGCATTCTTCGGATGGGGCTCGCAGCTCGGAGTCTCGTAATCCTTCCGCACGCTCTGCGTAAGCCGTGACCGTTGATGCTCCCACCACATCGACCGCATCGCGCCCTCCGTTCTCGCCTCCAAGAAGGCCATCGGATGGACATTGTCGCCTCACGAACGCTGAGTCAAGGCCCGCTAATTCTTTCCTCATCGTTGGTGCCTGTAGCGTGGTTGCGAGCCTGTGCGTGCTCACGACTACATATCGTGCTAAGCCGGATACATCACATTAGCCGCGCAGCGAGCTCTCGTTCCGAATACCTTTTTGAGCAAACATGCGAACAAAATCCCTGTCTGGCCCGGAAAACGACCCCATGCAAGACGCACGGCCACGATATTCATGTGCGAAACAACGGCCATGCCCAAGGCCAATCCGGTGTCTCTGTTGCGACGAAACCCAAACGCTACCGACCGTCTATCGCAATCATCGAGGTAAAGTACCCAATTGATTTGTGCCCGAAAATGCATTGAAAACTTGACTCATCATTGACTATACAGTGGCTATGGAACGTCGGCTCGTCTTGGACGGAAGCTCGCCGCAGAAGCGGGTTTGGTGCCCTTGCATCTGCCTTGGTAGGACACAGGCCCGGGGCTTTTGCAAAGCCTCGAATGATTGCGTATGCATGAGCTGCAGTTGCCTTCCTTCTCTTGTTCTCAAGAGAGCAAACTCTGCACAAGGCAGACTTACTCGCCAATCCACCATGCAGCAGCATGCCGTGTTTTTGCAGGGACAAGGCGCACACTCAATAGGAAGGAGCAGCGCCGCTGCAAGAGAACGTTCGCTAGTAGCCGGCCAGTTGGCGTGTTAAGTTTCCGACCGGTTGAGTAGTGCTTGCTTCCAGAACAGTCGTAGAAATTCGCCTTGGGCTCTCGGCTGCAACAGGATCCAGTCTGATGGCGGCGGGGAGGTTCCTGTCGGTACAGGATGACTGCATACTGCTACAATATGTATGTATGCGTTCATGAAGTCGAAGAGGGTGCACCGCCGAGACAGTGGTACCGAGGCAGTCCTTAGCCCGAGTCGGCATACAAGGAGATCTGACCTGTTTTGATATATGTCGCAGAGCCGGGTGTTTCGATGTTTGCGTCGAGATAGTGCCGGCATTGATTCGATCCAATCCGCGACTAAATGCCTCAAACAGGAAAACGGCCAATCTGGATCCACCCAACCAGGGTGTAGATCCGACACAGCCACAATGCTAATGAAATCCACATGCACCTCCTGATCAATAATAGTATGGAGGATGAGTTTGTGTGCCGTATCTCATGAAGCGGGCCATCGCCTGAGGATCCTGATAGGACGGTGATGTTGGAGAGCCCATGGGGACTCGTATATTGCTCCCCAAGTAATGCGTTGGATGTGGGCTGAGCATAGGCGAGACATTACCATAACCATCGTAGGTTGCGAACATGGAGGGGTCGGAGACGTTCGTGTAACCGTTAGGAGATGCCATTTGCATCATGGACGGATTGCTCATGGATGTTGAAGACCATGCCCATTGCGATTCCTCACCGAGACTTTTACCCATAGGATTGAGGATATGGTTGAAGTCCGAAGCAGTCGAAGTCATCGGAAAGGTATCATGCGTAGACCATTCTGAATAGGGTTCTTCCATTGGCCATGAGCTCCGTGTTTCTGGGGTTGACACCTGAGTACGGCATAGTAATAGATCCTCGTACATACTAGAGCTGTATGGTATGTCATCGTCATCCGTGGCTGAGCAGGCACCAGGCTCAGGTGTGCCTGCAGGCTGTGGTAAGGTAATGCCTTGATTTTGATATCGTCGCACAAGGACCGTATACCTGCAAGCGCGTGTCAGCAGTATCCTGGAGCGTAAACCAATGATACACACCGATTCTTGATGCAGTTCTTCGACCGTCCTGGAAAGTGCTGTCGCTGAATATCCTTCCAATGGCGACCTAGTTTCTGGACTGCCTCAATGAGCATTTGATCCTACAGCCGCGCGTCAGTCAATGGCTGATGGTAGAGTCTGCCTTGCCAAGCGTTCACCGGGATTCTTACCTCTTCGTCACGCCATTCGCTACGGTCCAGTTCTGGATCAAGTGATTGCTGCCATCTTTTCGCGCATTCTGTTGTGTGTTAGGATGCTTCCGCTGCAGTAATCAGCAAATAACATACGGTCTGCACTCCTTGATCCGACCACGCTCGCGATCAAAGTCCACCTAAGAACCAATTAGAACCATTTCAAGGGCAGACGAGGAGCACGAATATTACCTTTGACCATATTGGTGCACTCCCCTTGCGAGTTGGATATCTTCACTTTTGGACCACTGCCCCTTTTTGAGGCCTCCGGCAACCGAATTGTGCCACCTTTTACGGCAGTCCTTATTCGTCCTTCCTGGGAGCTTGGCTGCAATTCTGCGCCTAATAAAAAAAGTTAGACCGAGGACCTCAATGTCGGTTGATAAACTTACCAGTCTTTAACTTCGCCTTCGATCACTGTACATAGCTTTGCGTTAGCAATCTGACTTTGATACCATGAACCTTTTCTCAACCCCTGTTTTAAGCTCCTTACGCTATCTCTTCGTCTTCCAAAATTGGGGTGGTGATGACGTACTCTGAGCTTCAACTTCTTCTCGCAGTTTCTGGTCCTCCACTACCGTCCACTTGCGGGGCTGGCGGCTGCTAGACTTCTGACTGGACAATGACATCTTTGAAAGATGGCGCAGGAAGTTGTCCTGGATGAACAAGATGATTGTTGGAGGAAGACGAGGTGTCGAAAGATGTTTGTTCGTAGGATCGAGAGGATACTAGTTATTAAGTCGAGGCCCAGAAGGTCCTGTAGGGTTGGATGTAAAGCGAACGTGGAATGGTAGCGAGTGTCGGTGGTGAATTCTGTGTAGCAGTTGGAAGGCCGAGGAAGATTTAAACACTAAGCTATATGCAAATGGGGGCACTGACTGTAAAGGTCGGAGCGGAGCCCGGGGTCTGCAGGCCTATGGGATGCATGGCACCGTTCGACCTGACAAAGACCGCCTTGACGGAAAATGTTTTGGCGGGTGGTCTATGATTGGATTCACTAGTGACGGGCCTCACCTGCAGGCTCTTAGAGGCGAGAGGACAATGCGCTATGCATGGGGGCTTCGCACGGTGCGCGTGCGGTAGCAGCGGCTGGTAAGGCTAGCACCCTGCAACGGCGACTAGCGGTTGACCCATGGCGTATTCCCAAAAGGAAAGCCCTGTAGCATCCCCAGTACGTTGTGTAGTAGGGCTGCATGAAATTTACACCGCTACATGTCGGACCCTTTCAAGGCTAGCATGCTACTATACATAATAAGCTTATTGTTCCGCATGCCTTCAGCTTTTCGCATGGTTTTCGGGTGAACAGGGTTGAGATGGCTGGTAGGTTGATTGGGGTTAGTACAGCGTGGCGGTGGTTGCAATGGTAGAAAACAGCAAGCTATCCGCAGTTGCAGGTCGTGTCCACCTGATGCGCTCAGTCAAGATACGCTTTACACGCTCGAGACGGTTGAGATGGTTGAGACGGCTGGACCGAACAGCATACGGGTGACGTAGAAGTTTGATGCTAAATCGAGGGCGGCTGTGGTGATCAAAAGTGGTCGATTGATGGCGTTATGTGGCAGCCAAAGAGCGGTCGAATATTGGGACTCGGCCGGATCTGCCTGCCGAAGCCGTCGCCGAGAAGGTGCCGAAGCGATGCAACGCGACTTTGGATGATGAATGGCGGATCGGCTCTCAGCTTTGGCGTCTCCTCGGTCTGGAAAGCCCATCTGGGTACTGGAAGATGAAACATGAACATCATTCGCAGCGCGCTGCAACCTGGCATTCGCTCGACTCGTGTTGGAAGACACTGGCGACGATTTTCAGCCAGCCAGTAGCGGAGGCACGTGTGGGGCTCAGTCTCCATGCAGAGCGTGCATCTCTCTGCGAGTCGGCGAGCTCACCTTGGACTGCAACGACGGCTTGCCTGCACAGGCAGGCCGAGGATCGGCGTCACGCAGCCCGAGGGAGCCGTACACTGCATAGAGGTTTGGGCCATGGTGGTGGTGTTGTATGAGAAGTGCAGAACGCAGAGTGCAGAGTGCAGAGTGCAGAGTGCAGAGTACAGAGTGCAGAAAGGCGGAAACGCAGAAGACGAACGTGGGCTTGCTTGCAGATGCCGTCCCTGCCTTCCCTGGTCCTGCTCTCGCCCAACAGGTAGGTAGATCCACGTGCGGCAGGCTCGCCCAGGATGCGCCTGCTATTCTAGAAATCTTGGCTGTGAATGTCGCACACTGGAGGACACCGTCCAGATGTCGGCACGAGATGTCTCGTTCTCACGTCACCGTTTCCGGCTCCAGCTCTAACTTCAGCTCTAACTCCAGCCCTGCGTAAATGACACCCGTAATGGTAGAGCCAGCCTGAGCCCATAGAGGACGGACTGGCGCCCAGCTGTGGTTTTTTCCGTCTCCAACACCCACCGCCTTTTATCCGCATGAGGTGGTGGTTTTTTACTCGCAGCGCAACCAGCCACCGATCGACTCTAGACCGCTTCCGCTGCAAAACATCCCACGAGCCTGAGCGAACATGGGCCGATTCACGTGGCAGTTATAGATTATGCGTGCGGCTGAGTGACGACGCAGGTCATGAACAGTGCCTTTCTGACCTCTTCTCGTGGAAACAGGATCACTGGAAACCATTGATGTTGCTGAAGGGCTTTGACAAAAGTCTTCTACTTTACATTTTCATTTGATTGGAATGCTATTGAAGGCCTACAAATGTTGTGTTCGACTGTATGTTCCGCAGGAGGCCGGCTTCGATCTCATCGTTCTGAGTCAAACTATGTCGCGCAACTAGTCGTGCAACTAGTCTTCCACACAGAAGCAGACGTTTGTTTCACATGGCAAATGAGCGACGGTGCCTATAGCTCCAACCATAGTGCTACCAGGACTGAATTCTGCAATACTGGTAGGAAGCGTATCAGTCGTAGGCTTAGCATACCATCTATTATTGATCGTATGATATTTTTTGGTGATACCTTGGCCAATAGGAAAGCCTTGTCATCAACATAGCTATAGCTACGGATGCATCTCCGGTGTGGCCATTTTCGGAAGATGCAACACAAGCATGGACATTAGTATGTGTCGAGATCACGGTACCTGGTACGAGAGCTCATGATTTGCCCATCATGCGCTTTGCCTTCTCGAGCAGAACAGTGCTCTCCCGGCCCAATTTCCTCTGCCCGTTAGGGCCCCCATGCCTCGCCTTTGCCATTGTCTTACGGAATCGCTCTCGTTCTGCAAGCCTCCTGGTGCGCTCCTTCTCCGCCTCTTCACGAGCTTTTTGCTGGACCTCTGCCTGTTCCTTTTTTCGCCGCGCGAGTTCCTCCTCCTTCTGGAAGGGTTGTAGGCGCCCCCGTTTCTTTCGAGGTGCCAAATCGACATGGTCTGCCTCTTGCTCTACCTCTGGTTCCTCCAACATCTTCAGTCGGTCGGGGTGGGGTTCAAGGTTGGGCTCTGGCGCGCCACCGGTTGCGTCTTTCTGGTCTTCGCCGTCATCCTTTGAAAGCGTTGGGTTCTGGAAGGCGGGGTCCTCTCGTGCGCGCAGCTTGGCGTACTGCTTCTTCAGTTTAGCCTTGTAGATGAGGTCCTTCTTGATCTTCTGGACTGCACGGGTCCTGGGTCAGCCAGACACGGTGGTCATGTTTTGTGTTGGCACACCTTTTCGCTTGTACGTGCCGTCGGGCAGGTTGGCAGGGCCGACGGAAAAGCCCTTTCGCTGCTTCTTGGCCGGACGGCCTTCGGCATCTTCGTGCGGTCGTTTCTGTGCCATGATCTCCCGGGGGTTGTGGTGTGGTTGGCCGAGAGGCACAGATGGGAGGTATCTCACTTTTTCGAGAGCCTTGGCAGCGGGACGCCCTCGCAAACGTGCGCCCGCTCCGCGGTCCATCAGTCATTCGGTGAAGCGGCAAAAAGCATATCTCTTGCGACGATGCACTGTAATGGCGGCTAGTATGCGCCGTCATGACTGTCAGGTCGTGTGACCGACCGCGCCCGACCTGGCCTGGCCCGACTACTGCGTTGCGTTACTTTCCGAGCCTGCCATGTCGCCGCCTTTGTCCAGCGTCATAGCCCATCCAGTCCGCTCCTCGCCGCTCGCCGCGACTCTTCCACCCAGAGCTTCCACGTCCCTTGTTTCGCCTTCCCGCAGGGTCCTTCACTCCAACGCCAACGTGAAGCTGTGGGTGGAGCCAGCGCATCACCACTAATTTACCCACAAAGACCTGCCGCTCCTGCCAGCACCTGATCCAAGTGGTCCCCGCCATTGTTCCGGCCTCCTACGAGCTCGCTCACCGTAACAGTCACGGTACAGCTCGTCATTGCTGCTTGCTTCCCCCAATTCTCTCCTCCATGTTGCTGTGCATACCAGACGGCCGCGGTCATGCCGATATTTCATGATCCAGAAGAATCCAGTCCGCCTCTGCGGGACGAGCCGACTTCGAGCCTTGCACGACGACCGCCGTCCCTGCTCGACCGTCTGGAGCTGATCGAGCGGCTGAAGAGGGCGAACAGCCCATCATGGCAGAACCTGCAAAATGTGAGATAATCCGAACCTTCTGCAGACTCAAACACCAGCGGGTGAGGCCCTTGCAAGAACACTGCTGACCATATGACGTAGAGCACTCAATTCCGTGACCCCAGCCTGAGCCCCCGCCCAACTTCCAGAGGTCGACCGAACACACCGCTATCCTCACCTCCCCTTCACAAAACTTCGCGACCATGCACTCCTGATCCGCTTCGAGATCATGCTTCGGCAGGGCTGGAGATAGAACGTCCACGATCAGCACTCCATTCGGGAGACTTTCGTGAGAAAAAGAGTTCTGATAATGACAAAGTTTCGTCAGAGTTGCCTTTGGCCACTTCGCCAGTAGCTCCGTGGCATTATTCGTTTCCAGCCATTGCACGTCCCACAAGCCAGAAAGAGTCATCTTTCGTCTCGGGCGAGGATTTGCGTCATGAGCAGTCGACTGTCACCCGTCCACGAGCAATCTCACAGTTGTCATTTTCGTCATTTGCATTTCTACCCCCAACAAGCCCACTCGTTCAGCAGTCTAACAATACCGATCTTGACTTTTCGTCCAGGCCAGGTTCCCGACAGTCTTCGAGGAGCCCCGAGCGAAATAGCCGGCGTCACATGTTTTCTCCCCAGTCATTTACGGCTTTCGGTTCGAGTGTAGATGCAGTGCCAACTTCCGGCACTCCAGGAGCTCGCCATTTGAGAAAAGGGGCAGCAATGCCATACCAAGCACATCAGCCACGTCGATCGCTAACCACGAATCAATTCCAGCCGCACTCTAGTCCTCAGACGCCCATTCTGAGTCCACGAAGACCGTCGATTACCTCCGAAGCTTCCCCCTTGCATCATGCACCTATGGTTGGCTCGTATGAGGAGTCAATCCTACGTGGGAGAATGTCAACTACGCCGTCTCGACCTTTGAATTTTATTGCTAAGATTGGGGTTTTAGGAAAAGGAAATTGCAAGGCAAATCTGAAATGTCCACCCCATGTGACTGTTCCTTTCCCAGCTGTCTTCTACAGCTATAACAGTGGCAATGGTCGCATATCAGATGATTCTCCAAGTCCGTATGTGGGCCTGGTTGACTTGGAGAATTCCCTTACAACACCAGAAGAGGGCAGTGAACTAAGCAAGCGAAAACGACGACACACGGTACCTGATCCAAGTCAGGATGATTTGGATTATCGGTTAAACTGCGATGAAGAAGAGGCACGGTTTAAATCACGGGAAAACCTTCGTCGGAGAGAAAAGAAAAAGAGAAGGTCAACTTCTCCCAAAGCGCCACCAGGAGGAAGTTATCGTATTCCTCAACAGGGCCAGCTCCAGATCGTAATTAAAAACCCTAACAAGACAGCCGTGAAGCTGTTTCTTGTCCCGTACGATTTGTCGGACATGGAACCCGGCCAGAAAACATTCATTCGGCAGCGTAGCTATTCCGCAGGGCCCATTATCGATATGCCTCTCTCCTCCCGAACGAACTACGGTACCGACCGCCCAGAAGCCGCTTTAAGCACCTCTGAAGACCCCAGCGATCGGCCCATCCTGCGCTACCTAATCCACCTCCACATCTGCTCCCCTTCTAAAGGCCGTTTCTACCTATACAAGAGCATCCGCGTCGTCTTCGCAAATCGCGTTCCAGACGGCAAGGAGAAGCTCCGTAATGAAATCCAGCTACCGGAACCTCGCTACAGCACCTACAAAGCGAACCGCGATTCTCTAGCCTCGCAAGCGCCCTCGTCAGCAGCGGCACAGCTTACGGCTGAGAAGGCCTTCCGTCGCCGCAGCGCAGGCACGTCTCTCTCGCAGCACCTCCTCGATCGCGTAGATGGCGTGTGCTATAACCGCCGCCCGCAGCCCCCGCCGCCAGCTGTAGAATTTACAGGCGGGCCGCCGCATTACTCAGACTTCAGCACGCCTGTTTCCTCGATCCAACCAATTCCTTTCAGTCTATCGGCCATGTCTTCAACACCGCCACGGCACGAATCGAGGGATTACATGGATATCAATGGGAGCGGGACGGCGGTTTTGGACGCGGGGTTCAGGGCACAGAAGAGTAGTACCGGCGTACCAGGACTCCAGGAATCCGCGGCACCGGCGAACGACGGCGCGCTTTTCGGTAAGTTGAGCAGAGGCGATGTAGGGTACGGCGGGAACGCGTTTTACGGCGTGGCGGGATCATCTACGTCGCCTGGTCCGGGACTTTTGGCGAGGAGGTTGAGAGGGTTGGATGTTCGGCCGGGAGATGAGGATGGTGGGTAAAAAGGGTTTCTCTGGGAGTATTTTCTCTCTCTCTCTCTCGGTTTGTTTCGGTTTGTTTCGGTGTATAGGAGGGTTGGGCATAGAGGTTATGTCCCCTTCTTGTTTCCTTTTTTTTCTTTTTTTTCTTGTGCGGATATAAATAATACCCCTGGGCGATTTTCTGTCTTTCGTGGCTGAAGGCAATCGTGGGACAAGGCGTTGGGGTAGTGGGTGCAGGGTAGGATGCTCCGCTCTGGGTATATAGGTATGAGATGGAAATATACATATCGGATCGAGGTCGGTCTGGTGCATTTAGTTCGACGAATTTATGTGTGTCATTTGCTTGGTGACGAGTGTTTGTTTTCTCTTTGGGTGTGTATGTAGGGAGAGAAGGGAAGGTGGTGTGGATTTGGATCGAGCGAGTTGGGTTTGTAAAGTGGGGAGTCTAGCAGGATATCAGGTTTGTGAAGCCTTTCTTTATTCCTCTTTTGTATTGGAACGTTTTTTGAGGGAGATCGAGAATGGTTGGGCTAGGAAATGGATGCGCTCGTATCACTTTGAACGGGAAAGACGTTGATTCTATAACATTGTTGTATTCGCAAGGTTTTGATGCTTTGTTTATTACGAAGATGCTCGGTGGCTACTCTCTGTACAAAAAGAATCATGAGAAGACTTGTTGTATGCTTGATTTATCCACATAAGCAGCATCATTCGTATTTGGTAAGGCCATTTTCAAATACCAAGGAGCAATTTATCTCATGTAAATACACTCCCTGCCGAATATTTCAGACATATATCGAATGCAGCCTCATTATGACGTGGTGCTATAGTATGTACGAGCCGACAGCTAGAGGGGCTATGATCCAGCTGATCCCCCAAATATAAAATCTAAATGTCGAGTGACGATAGTATCCAATCCAGCTACCGTTTACACGAGGGTAACTGTGTACATATTTTCGTCGTCCGGCGGTCCGCAAACGGTATCCGGAACATCGTCGTGTATAAATTGCTCGTACATCGCATCACGAGCTTCCAGCAGACGGTGCTCTCTATCTTGAAATGCCATTCGGCTCCACTCAAAATATTCCGGTGCGAAGCATATGTAGCCCACACGTCGGAATCGGCCGATGTGACCGGCTGGTTCGAGGATCAAACACTCATATTGATGACCTACCAGAAGAGGGACTTTGGTGGAGCTAGAACTGTGCATGTCATAGATTCGTCAGTCTTAGATTCTCAATGGGTTGAACGGCTCGTACCAAAGCGTACACTCCCTTGGTTCCCCCGTGATGCGTACCTCATCGCAGGTTGTCGCTCTTATCAGCATCAGGAATACTGGAGTGTTAAAAACACAATGTTTTTCTTTCTCTAACGGATAGTCTGGATACACTTGGAAGTGTAATTTATCCAGTAGTTTCTCGCCATTCTGAAGGTCTATGACGCAGGATATAGGTTCTTGATGATCGTTGGTCAAATCACCACCATCGCATATCGTGACCCGACAGAGAGGAGCTCGCATCGTGACTTTTTCGCAAACTATCGATCCAAACGAATCGAGATTCGAGTCTGTGTCTACATCTATCCGCACAACATCGGCGGTGCTGAGGTGGTCGAGGTCGTCGAAATAAGGTGGGGCTATGATTATAGGCGTACACAAGGACAGCCAGGACCAACTTGGTATGTTCGCTATCCTCCCTCTTTCTGGGAGAACCAACCACGTTCCACCTTCCTCGTTCCGCCACAGTAGGTTGTGTTGCAGTAGCGGTTGCCACATCCCACATATATAGGCAGTGTGCGGTAGCTCTAATAAGTCGCAAAATATACGTGCCAAACCGGCAATGGCCATGGGGCGGTCAGATGGGTATGTCAGAGAAGCTCGGGTGTATTCATACACAAGTTTCGACCACATGAAGTAGGCAGCTGGGATCCTGAGCTCCTTGGGCTTATCGATGTGCAGATCTCCTTCGGAAGGTCCGTAGTACGATTCACCGCGGGTAACTTCGGGAATCAGCCCGCTTTCTGCGGAAACAGTATAGGCGCAATCCCAGAAAATCTCCTGATTAGTGAAGTGAAGAACCCTTGGTGCTAGGAATCTTTCTTGGACGACCCAAGCTCGATCTGCAAGGCGTGAGCAGTTGGCGTAATCAAACGACTCGACGTAGAATATAGAGGCGCAAGCGCCGTTCGCAGATTTCTGGTGGGGGATGACAAAACTTCTGTGTTCTGGTGGGACTCGCTGGCGAAACAGGCCTTCAGTCCCGTCTTTGGATGCGTCCGCTGCAATGTTGATGTATGAATTAGAGTATACGCCTACCATTCTAGGACCTTCCTTGTTCCAGTCGTCTTTATCGTCTTGAATGATGCATAATGCATCAATCCATAAATACCTGATCCCAAGTTTGAGTGTAGTGATGACTGCGTCTTTGAATGTCTGACATAAAGTCAACCAAGGGATTTCGACAGAAAAATCGTCGACCAAGGATTTTAGCAACTTGGTTGTTAATGCATTGCCCCAACAATGGCTGAGCGTCGCGTATGTAATTCTATACATGGTATCAGCTCCCAAATAGTTGAATGTGGCTTTAAGACAATGATGTTGTACCGAGTACCACCCATTACTCTATTCACTTTGGGACAGTGCGGTGTTTGCGGCGGAAAGCTGAATTACCTGGAAAAGCTTTGTATCGGTAGCTGTGCTGTGTGAACCAGCCTAGCGTGGGGATTGCCAACACCATATGCAGCATCGCCGTTTGCAAGCTTCAGGAGCCTTGTTGGCATAGTTCCAGCATTCTTACTTCTCCAGATCGATGACTTTGTACAGACTTTGTGTGAATTGCAGTCTCTAAGCCAGGCTTCAATCTTGTGAAAGGTCTCATCTGAGGCTGTCGATCGACTCGAGAGCTCAGTTAATGTTTCAGGTATATAGTCTACGGTTTCTGTAAGCGTTCGTCGCTGCATGAAGGTGGATTTAGTGATCCTACCTTCGCGCCTAATTTCACGCATGTAGAATGCCTCAAGCATGTGATAAGTTACGGAAAGATCAATGTTGAACCAGAAAGGCTTTTGGTTCTATCCCTGATGTGTGATGCGCACATACGCTACAATCCTCACCAGATCAGGTGACTGCATTTCAAAATTGGCAGTAAGTATGGCCTTTGATGATTCGAAGCTGTCGAGGTATTTCCTTGTACTCAATCTAGACAGTACCAGCTTACAGATTCTGCAAGAAGCGGCACAGATTTCTAGAGACGAGATGCAATGCCACCAGATTTCATCTCGATGTTTCTCTTCTCTATCTACGACGGAATTGGAGCAGCAGCTAGCCATGCATAGCACGTATTCTTCGTACACTTGTCGGCAACGATGGCAAAGGTACCCATCCCAGGAAAGAGTGCTATCACATGGGACCATGTCCATGCCGAAGAACAGAAAAACCAATGGAAAGAATGTTGGATCGTAATAGGCTCAAAACTAACTAACAGGCTGTAAGGAAATTATTCTTACTTGCGTTGAAGATCGGGTTCGCTGTGCCTTAGCTGCGGGGCTTGTCTTTGCTAAGCGAAGATTCGCCAACAGCCAGCACTATCTAGTTAGTACCTCATATCATGTGGGTGTATCCCACACCGGGTGATTCAGAAATGCTTTTGTTTTCGAAAAATCTAAAATAGAATTTAAAAACCGCTTAGTAGTACTCGCTGGCCACTTTTTCCCTGGAGCGTGTACTCGATGGCTGAGACCAGAATGATCGACGGGATGGCGAATCACGTGCGACAACCTTCATATCAATCAATACCGACCGCACACTGGCCACACATAATTTCAGTCGGTCGGACGGTAGAGCATTGCAAGAACAAATCTCATGCCTGCTTACCGACCTGCGAAATTTCACAATCCTCAGAAACTCAAAGAACGGCAAATAGTAGAGACGAGGAATATCTCCCCCGGGGATCAACGTCCCCCACTGTCTTTTTAGGTACTCTATACTTGCATTACATGAGTTATATTTCTAGGAACGTAGATCTTCCTTGACTAGAGCAGCTGTAAAATGCCTCTTCTTGAAAACTTGGTAGATTCTTGTTGAACAAGTCAGGGTGCCTACCGTCCACTATTGTACAGCTCAACAGGGCCAGAGTTCTAACTCTCCCATGACCACATAGATGAACTGGTATCCAATTAACAAGTCACTCCACCATGAGATGCACCAGAGCGGGCTGCTATGCCAATTCCATGAGCAAGCGACATCAGATCGACATGGTAAACTGCGCTAAAATATGACGGTTGCGGGCGCTGCCGCAGGCAACACGCTCTGTCGGGACGCTTATCGACTAGGGGCCGATCCCACGAGGTATAACGATGGTAATGCAGGCAGCTTAGGGGGGGAGGGGGGGCATACATACAGGAGCGCAGGAGAAAAGAGGGTCAGGAGGGAGAAAAACTCCGTCGCCAGCTGCGTCGTTTCACACGGAGGGCTGGCTCTGACCCCGCACCCTTACCGCAAAGGGTAAGGTATACGCCGGCACAACTTCCAGACAGGCACCAAACTTTCGCCCGTTGCCTTTCACCTCGAGTCTCCAACTGTGAAGGCGGCATAACGAGCATACCGAAGGAAGCACGCGAGTCGTGATGGCGGGTGGCTTGCGAAAATACCACACTAAGAGCCGAAACGGCTGCAGCCAGTGCAAGAAGCGCAGGAAAAAGGTACAGCGTCATCTTGTCCCGCCCACGGCGAAGGATCGCGACAATCATCTCATGTCGTCGTCGCCGCTGGTGGTGTCGTGCGAAAGACGGCCGCATCACCGCGCCCGACGGTTCCCCACGCACTCCCGAACGAAAGTCGCGGCTAACCTTACTCGATACAGTGTGACATGCGCATGCCAAAGTGCGGCAACTGCACGAAGTGGGGAACCACATGCGACTTCACGGCATGGAGCAATGCAGTGCGGCCAATCTACGAGAGAGCCTTCGCCCAGTTAGCAGCTTCCTCGCTCCTCCATTTCACCACGGATGGTACTGACCCGTGGCCCAGAACCCTGCCGACGGGAGACGACCTGGCATATCCTATGCCATTAGCCAGCTTTGATGCAGAAGACGTGCGCCTGCTTCGACATTATGCAACCAAATCCTCACTTACGCTGGCCCCCAAGGATTCGCTGTATCTATTCCAGACAAACGTCCCGGGGGAAGCCAAATCGCACTTGTACTTAATGCACAGCGTCTTGGCCTTCTCCGCCCTCCATCTCTCGTTCATCGACGTCATCAACCGCAATCACCATATCCAGCAGGCTTTCAAGCAGCACCACGAGGCTTTGAAGACGTTCCGCGAGTCGGTCACCGAAGTCAACGCGGAGAACGGCGGTGCAATCACAGCCTTTTCGTTCCTGGTGCTGGTCTATACTATTGGCCTGCCTATAGTGTTTGGCTTTGACAACGCAGCCACGAGGCCATTACCTGCCTTTCTCGATATTCTCCAGGTACTCAGGGGTGCCTGGTATGCACTGGGCCCCAACCTCTCAGGCGTCGAGAATGGGAAGCTGCGAGAGCTCGTCAAACCGCAACCGACCCAGCGCAGACCATGCCCGATGCATGCGGTGGGCGCAAAGGTCGTGCAATCACTGAGCTATTTCCTGGAAACCTCTTCCTCCGCCGAGGACGAAAATCGGGAAGTCTACCGAGAGGCTCTGATGCACTGGGAAAGGTTCTTCATGAATTCACCATGTAGACCACCCTTGTGGGCTAACGCGCTTGTATGGCCAATGACTGTCAGCCATGCGTACTTTCAACTTTTGATGGAAAAGCGTCCTTTCGCCCTGGTCATCTTCGCCACCTGGGCCATCGGACTCGTCCGTGCTCCTAACATGTGGTTCAACGCTTGGGCAAAAGAAGTGGTAGCGGATATATGGAACATCTCCGACGAAGAAACGAGAAAAGGGCTCTTGTGGCCTGCACAGGTGTGCGGCGTCATCCCCAAGACCTTCCACCCGAAAGGCTGTGTCTGCTGGGAGTGTCATGAGGGGACTTCATACACCAGTGTACGCGATGCCGCAGCAGCCGTGCTGGTGGATAGATACAAGCAAGATCAACGCCAGGACAGTCCGACGCAGCACACGGTTCAGCCCTACAAGATTGTAGAGCAACCTGCTTTTCAGACCCTGGTTAGGGGAGTATGATGGAATGGCGGTTGTCTTTCCTTGACGGATCGGGCGATTTCTTTGATCAGATCTTAGTGCGAAAAGGTCCGCCAAGGGACGCTCATTGTGGACGATATAGACGTCGAATGAAGCCACGCCGCTGCGGGGCATCGACAGAGTGTCTCTAGCGACACGTTCCCTCATTTGTAATGGGAGAAAGCAATATGGCTTCTTCCACTTTCCTTGAGTCTGAGGAGATACGATACGAATTATGAAGGGCACTCAGTGCTTCATTTCCGCGTTCGGGCCAACCCCAATCGAGGCTCTCCTTCTTTGATATTGCGACAGTCAATCTGAATGCACAAACGGACCCCTCCGGACTCGTTGTCTCTCCTGACTGGTTCGTGAGAGGCACGGCACAAGGCGTCCCACAGCTCAGGGACCCCACGATTTGCACTGGCGTATCCGCAGGGCCTGGGCAAACAGGCAAACCTCACCGGACATCTGAAGCAAGCGCGTATCTCGCTCAAGCACCCACGGCCGCAATCTGTCCCCGGCGTCTGAGGTGAGGATCGGCATCCGAACGGACTTTACCACGTTGGGGGCGCCACGTCTGGATTCGCGCGCAGCCGCCCAATCACGACAGCCGCACGCCCTTCATCCACAGCTCAGCCATGACCACAGCCTTTTAGGTTCCTACGCAACGACAAACAGTCCATCCTCTGTTTCCTCGCTGCTGCTCTGCTGCGCTGCGCCCATTCGCCCCGCGCCCGCGTCGCGCGCGCAAACACACCCAATCTCAGCCATGTGGCTCCAGCTTTAAGGTTCGCCGATCCTAGCATGTCGGACACCCTTCTAGGCTGCCCTTCCTTATTGTGAGCTGCATCGCGGAGCCCTTGGCAACGGTGCTTTCCCTTTCATATAAGGAATCAGGCCTGCCCGACGGGCACGGGTTGCTCTCTCTCCTGCTTGCCGGCTCTTGCTATCGCCCCGTTGTCATACCGACGCTTCCATTCCTTTACACCACCCATTCGCTCCCATTTCGTGCTCCCGCTTGCTGGACGCTGTCACTCGTTTTACCCACGTCTAGCCGGTATCTAGGAAGTGCCTGAGCCTTGAGAATTGCAAATTTTGTACGAAAGGAAAACTAGCCAATTCTTCGAAACATCACGTCGAATCCATCTTCTATAAGTTCAATATGCGTACCTCCTTCGCCGTCTTCGCCGTCCTGAGCGCCGCCCCCGCTCTAGTTCTCGCGCGTCCCACCTACGGCTCCGGCCCTAGCACGACTACCCCCATCGACGTATGTTTATCTCCCCCCAAGCCACTAAAGTATAAAACGCCAAAACATCGAAACTTCAAAAATGGAAGAAACAAAGTATAACAATCTGACATTTCCCTCCAACAGGATGACAAATCCCACGGCTCCGCCGTCCTCTACAAATCCCAGAAGCTCAAGGGCTTCTCCTCCCCCACCGACTACGTGCCCCTCCCCACCGACGGCGCGTGCTTCGACCTCACCAGCCTGTACGGCGGCTGGGAAGACGCCGCGCGCAGCCTAGTCGTGCAGAAGGGGTTCAAATGCGAGTTCTACACCGCCTTTACGTGCGGGGGCACGCCGCTGTGTCTGAATGCGAAGGAGGGCAAGGTCGTGCAGAAGACGCTGCCCGAGGCGTTCGACAGCAGGATAAAGAGCGTGCAGTGCAAGAAGATGTAGGAGTGGGGAAGGGGGAATGGTTCGTTTCTCCGCAGCGTTTCGAATGCTCTCGCCCCCCCACTCTCTTACTCGGGTCTTGTGTCTTGGAGAGTTGGGGCACAGTCGACGTCCTCCGCTTTCCCAACCTTCTTGCCCTAATTCCCTCTTCCTCTTCCTCCTCCCGTTCTTCCTTCCCTTTTGCCTCCGTACATATCCCCATCCATCGCATAGCTAGCTAGGTAGTCCACCCACAGAGCCAGACCCTTCTCGTCCTTCTCTTCCTCCGAGAACGAGAACCCGTCTGCGCCCTTTTAATCCATAATCCATCTCCCTGGCCCACGAGTGCGCAGCAATGCCAGTGAGTGAATGCTTCGAAATGCCGTGGCCCCGCCCCGAAGCTTGCACGTTCACACATAAGCGTGCTATCCATCCATCGTAGAGAGTAGGTGCGTGGGTGGGTAGGCAGGTAGGCAGTATTATACCTCTCGGATCAATGAGTGACCCGCGTCGTTGTCGGCTCGAAAAGTCCCCTTCACCAAAGACTGAACTTAACTCAACTCACTACACAAGGGAAAATAGGGAACCCACAACCGTCCAGAATATAAGTTTTTTTTTCTCATCGATTAAACAAACACTAGGATAACTCATCCCGTCCCATCCTGCATTGCATGCCAGCAAGCCAGGACCCCAGGGAAAAAAAAAAGAATCAATCGAAACCCAAAAATACCAGCAAACATGCAACCGCGCAGAAATAAAGAAAAGGCGAATTTCTGCACCCATGTTTCCCGAGTGCCGACCAGGACCTCTGTGATTGAAGAGAGAGAAGAAAAAAAAACCGCCCCCTATGCGATACAAGGACGCTGGTGTGAACCAGCCGGCATGCTTTTCTCAAAACGCCAGTCCCTACCCGGACACAAAACCCCTGACCTCTCTTTCCCAAACCAGCCCTAGAAGAAGAGAATGACCAAAACAGATCAAAAAAACCACCACATTTCAGCGCAGCCACGCCAGCCGTCTGCACCGCAGAAAGGTAGAGAAGAAAAAAGGCCTCATGCTCAGGCCTTGCCCCGCTTCGCCAGGTAGTATGTCAGGAGATTGAGATGCTGCTCACGCGCACCCGCCACCGCCTTCCAAAACGCCTCCTTCTCGGCGCCGATGCGCTCGTGCAGCGCGAGGCAAACGTCGATATCCGCCTTGCGCACGTCGGCATCCTCGTCATCAAGGCACCGCACCGCGAGCTTGCCGAGACGCGCAGTCTGCTCAGACGTCAAGGTGACGTTCTTAGCGCCCGAGATGTGGATGAGCGACGACAGCGTACTAAGCGCCATTGTTGTGGTGCGGTTCGAGCGGACCGACGTGGATACCAAGGACGACTTCGAGTTGGGAGACGAGGCGGGCGTCGTGACTGGCGTGTCCTCCACGAGCGAGAGCACGGCGTCCAGGCATTCTGCGGTCTGGCCGTATCGGACAATCTCATCTGCGGTAGCCTCGAGGTCGATGGCGATATGCGATGTATTCTCGTACTGGGCCTTGGTTTGTAGCAGTGAGCAAAGCACTCTGGAAAAGTATCTCGCTGTTTCTTTGCGATATAGGGAGAGCATGGCGCGAATCGTCGCCAGCGCTTGAACTTTCAAGTTCGAAACCTTCATCGGGGATGTCTTCAATATTTCGGAAGGGGTTTCTAAATAGTCCAAGCAAGCCAAGAGCAACTCGCCAAATTTTTCGTCATTGGGACCCCAGATGTCTTGGTTGGACTTGACCATATCCTGCAGGCGACGGAACATATGCGCTTCGACTGTGTGGCTCTGGATTTTCTTAATTCCACTAGCAAGGAGTTGTCGGTTCTTCAGCACTTCTGGAGTGTTGGACTCCGGAGCCTCCATGTGCATGACACTTCCCGTGCTGGTCGTTTTGTGGTGACCGCGAACTGGCGTTTCAGACGCTTCACCCATCATAGTGTTGTTATCTAGGCTCGCGGCACTGTGCCTCCGCTCAGCAGTGTTCTCATTCAGAGGCAACTCTTCCAACACAGGCTTCCCAGCCTCCTGTATTATGGTAGGCTCATCACCCACAAAGGGATCTTCATAAACCTGAACTTCTTCTTGGGTATCCGTACCACGTGTGCTCGGTCGATCCGGAGATCGCATGCGGGCGACTCTGGGTGAACCGATGCCGATCTCACTCATGGCCTTGGGACTTTTTAGCGGCGAGCTGCGTGGGCTGGCTACACCTAAACGGTTTGAAGATGACAAAGACTTCGGCGGGCTACCTTGTATGGGTTGAGGTTGAGGCCTTCCAAGATTCGGAATCACTAGGGTGAAATTGTCCTCGTCCTCTATATCCAGAGTGTCACTTTCGGCTGAAATACTGGCGCTTTGGTTCTGGTGGAAAGGATGGGTTCCGTTATCATGGTGACTCTGTGACCGCACAAATGGCTTGACCAAAGTAAGGTCCTCCTCCTTGGCGGGACTGACAGCCGGACTTCCGAGTCGTGAACCTGTACTGGGTGTCTTGCGATGTCCCACGGATTCGCCTAGTCTAGATTTACTACGGATCGGGCTGATGTTCGGGCTGTTCTGAGTTTGTGCTCGCGGTCGGGATGCGGTCTTGGATGTTACAGATCTCTTGGCTGCTGTTGCTACTGGAGTCTTCTCAGGTGTCATGGAAGGTGTTACTTTACCTGTTCCCGTCCTTCGAACAGCGTATGGATCCGCTGTTGCGGGTCTATTTAACTCAGGTCGGGGCCGCATGGGCCGTCGAACTGAGCCACTCATCAAAGATCCAGTTCCATTTGAAGCCAATGCTGACTTTGTCGAGCCTCCAAGTGCCGACGGCGGTCGTCCCACGCTTGACGCTGATGACGCAGTGGAGGTTGTCCTAGCACCTAAAGACTTGGCCGATTGCGACTTTACGGGTGTGTAGCTGGCTTGAGCAGAATTTGGGCGCTCGGGTACGCCCCTAGTGGCTGCTAATTTTGCTTTACGTTGTTCGGCAATCTTTGCCTTCAGGGCATCCCTAGCAGCTCCGCTACCAGCACCAACCGATTTCGAAAACGACGAAACACTAGTCTGAGATGAAGCAAGTGGTGCATTTGGGTTATTTGGATCCTTCTCCAAGCCCGTCTTTTCTCTCTTCTCTAGGGTATCGAAAATGCTGTTGAAATGTTAGCATTGCTCTATTAACACGGCTAGTTAATCACCTACGCTCCAGCCTTTTGAGGCCAAACTAAGGCGAACGTCCAGTAAGTGCTGCGATATGCCTCACGAACCTTAGGATTCGCATCGGTCAAACCTTTCTTAAGGATCTTCTCTAGAGTATCCAATCCAGAATGCTCAATCTGGGATTTGTGCTTGCGAATCAAAGCCTTTACCCAATTGGATGAGAACGTGCGAGGCTGCACGTTTTTGTCCTGTGAGGCGAAAGATATATGCTGCATTATGCGGTGCGTGTACGAAGCATTCGAGAAGATGGCTTCGACCGTAATGTTGCCATTTTGCGCAGCAATATTTTTAGTAGCGGCACACATCTTGATAAACGTCTGTAGTAAGATTTCCACCCAGGGGTCTATTGAAGAGCCAAGGGTCTTTGCCAGCTCTTGAACTAACTGACAACCATTTGTCGACATGGTTGTGCGCAGCGAGGCAGAGACTTTGATGATGCCATCAAGCAAGGACTTGATGCCCACTACAAAGGCGGCATGGAATTCGTGTGGCGCATTCCCTTTAGTTATCCGCCTGAGTTTAGTTGTATTCTTGTCCCTAGCCAACCAGTTCTGCTCCGACTCCCTGCCCTCAAAGCAGGGTGCCATATCACGGAAAACTTCATCTAATTCGCGTTGGGTATAGATATGAAGCGGATCCATCGACACAGGCTCGGGTGGGGGAGGCTGTTCGGACAGAACACTATCGGCGATGCCTTTATCGGGCTGTAGTGACTCGGCGCGAGCTACGGAGATGGGTTGAGAGGAAGGTGGAGGCATTTTGGTCTCTGCAGAACTGCCGGCGTCCATGTGCGAATTGATGTACGCTACGATGGTTTTGCGAACGTTGAGGCTGACGAGCTGTTTCTTTAAGTTCGCTTTTGCGTGTTCAGGCGCGGTTCTAAGGTGATGTCAGAGTTGCCGTGTAGACCTTTGGATAGTTCCGTACCTAAAGAGTTCTACTACTGCTGTTTTGGCGGTCTCACGCACGCCCGCATCGGCGTCTTCGAGATTGGCAACTAGCTGGGGGACGTAGCTGCGAAAGGGGAGGCTTTCGGTTTTGCTCATCTGCAGGCAAGCGCGTTAGACCAGCGTCACATGCCTAAGGCTTCACATTGGCGCACAAACCTTAACTAACCAGGACATGGAGGCTTCTTTGGCACGCGGGTTGGTGCCCTTCATAGCATTGTGTATCACCGTCTCGACGTCAGCAGGGCACAGTTGGTGTACATCGGCCAGAATCTGAGAGGCGGCATTGCGATGGCTCTCGCGCGCATCACCGAGGCGGTCGACGAGGATGGCAAGAAGCTTGCTCGACTGCGACGTAATAACGGTTGTTTCCTTCTGCAGCTGCAATCGCTTGAGAAAGTGGCTGAGGGTCGAGAAACCGGTCGTGACGAGGACGGCCGAGGTGGTGGCGCTGATGGCGATGTGAATGCAGTCGAAGATGGGGGCCTGGCAAGACTCCGGCACGCGGTTGTGCTTGATGGACGACTTGAGATTGGTGAACAGCTGCAGGCGCGTGTCGACGGCCGTCGAAGGCTTCTTTAGAGCAGCAAGGAGAGCCGAAACCTGCTCCTCCATGGCGGGCAAGTGTTATTGTGAGGTGTGCGTGAACGCGGGGCACATGAGGCAGAAGTGGTGTGTCGTGTTGTTGTTGATGCATCCGGCCGCTAAAGACGTGGGCCCGCTTGTTGCCAAGCGCTAGAGCCGTGTTGTGCCCCCTCGTTTCAGCGGCAACCATGTCTCCTACGCTTTAGTCTTTTCCCCACCCCCAATTGACCAGAGGGAGGCCGACCGCCCGCTCGAGGGCAACCACCGCAATGCGTCCGATCCCCAGCACACGCGAGGGAAGCGTCGGTGCCCACGATGATCCCCGGCCTCCGGTGCTAATGCAGTCACGTGATGACATCGGGTTTCACCAATTGATCCTTGCCTTGGAGCCAATATGAGCTGCAGCCGTTGAATAGCGGGGAGGGGAACGAGAAAAGAAAAGATGATGCGACTCTTTCTTTCATCTGTTCACCCATTGATCTAGTGCTGAGGACCTAATCACGCTCGGGTCATCCTCAACGCGCCCGTCGCATCGTAGATGAGGCTATGCTCAGCCCCAACACCTCTGTGAGATTTGATTCCGAATAGCCAATTGCCGCATCTGGCATAGTCCAACTATACCACCACCCGCACAGAAGTGTGCTAGCCCAAGATACGGAATCTCATAGCGCTTTGCACCTGCATCTGTTCCTTGATTTGTCACGATGCTGCTCGCGGCCCCTACTTTGACAACCTGAGCCTCTTTTCGTTTTGCTGCTCGTTTCCCTTTCAGTCCTTAAGTGGCTTCGATGGAGATGATTCCACAACACAGAACTAGGTCTCTGATAGTGGCCTCAGCAATACTTAAGAGACGTTCGTGCCATAACTCTCATCCATCAGCTCCTGCATTACTACTTGTCCAACGACTTCAACTCTCACATCCCTTAACCATCACTGTCCTCAATGGATCACCACTCAGAACACCAAGCCGAACAGGCTCCGATAATGTCCAAATTTACAGGAAACAGCAACGAGGAACGCAAAATGAGTTCCGATACCCCCAAGCCGATGATACCATCTCATACCCTCTCTCCTGAGGACCCTGATAATCCTATGAACTGGCCTACACATCGCAAAATCTACGCCTCATCCGTCGCCTGGGCAATGTCCTTTGCTGTGTAACTCTACCCATTGTTGATCATCATCTCACTTTCCCTCTAACAATACACAGCGCATACGGCCTTACTGCCTACACTTCCGCTCTCCCTGAGATCATTAAGAGATTCGACATCTCCATGACCCAAGCCATCGCCGGGTTTTCACTTTATCTCATCGGCATCTTTTTCGCACCTATCTACACGCCCCACCTATCTGAGCGCTATGGCCGAAGTATCATCTACCTGATCAGCATAGCTGCCTGCGGTCTTTTGCATCTTGGGGCCTCTTTCTCTAAGACTTATGCTAGTCTCGCTGTCTGTCGCTTTTTTGCTGGCTTCTTTGGCGGGCCCTGTCTAGTGCTCATCGAGGGTACTTTTGCTGATGTCTGGTCGGCCGAAACAACAAACACGTATTACGCTTTTCTCGCCATATCCTCTTACATAGGCACCGCTGTTGGTACGCTTCCCTCATTCTCGCTTTACTCGGACAAACTTCTAACAATCTATTCAGGTCCCCTGGTGGGGAATTTTGTGACTCAAGCAGGTGGTTGGCAATGGACTGAATGGAGCACTTCGATCCTCGCTCTCATCGTCTTCGCTCTGGGCGTCGGTGTCCCTGAAACTTACGCTCGCGAGATTCCCCGCCGCCGCAACAGAGCTCGTGGCCTTGCTCCGCCTCATCAACCCCCAGCTGAAAGCGGCATCACTATCGCGCAAATGATTAAAGTGACCGTCATCAATCCTATCAAGCAGCTCGCACTCGAGCCTGTTGTCACAATGATTGCCTTCGCCCTCGCCCTGAACTGGGGTGCCGCATTCCAATTCTTCATCACTGTGCCTGTAGTACTGAGTAGTGTATACAACTTCAGTCCCAAACAGGTTGGGCTGGCTTTCACTGGCGCTATAGGCGGCGCTCTCTTCGCTGGCGCGTGCGCAGTCGCCATCGAACAAGCCATCTACCGATCATGCAAAAAGCCTATGGCCCTCGAAAAGCGCTTGATCCCCGCCATGTACGGCAGCCTGATGATGACAGCCTCACTGTTCTGGATTGGATGGACTGCAGACCCTAAGATCCATTATGTGAGCCCTATCGCTGGAACAGCTATATACATCTGGGGCAGCATGTCCGTGCTCGTACGTACTCCACCTCCCTACATCAGTCACTCTTAGATCTCTTCTAACATCCCCCCAGCTCTCTCTAGTAACCTACCTTTTCGACGCCTACCCCCCCGCCGGCACTCTGGCCGCCCTCACTGCATGCGCCTGCATCCGCATCCTCGCTGCCGCCCTTGTCCCGCTGGGCATCGTTCAGGCTTTCACAAACCTAGGCGGCAACTGGGCGCTCAGCGTCTTCGGCTTTGTGTCCGTACCCGTCATCGCTGTGCCGCTCGTTCTGTACAAGTGGGGTCCTGCCCTACGAGCGAGGAGTCCGTATACCATGCAACCGAGCATCCACAGCCATGTGCCGCTTTTGGCGGCGGAGATGGGGCGGATGGAGAGCGTGGGTTATAATGGTGCAGGTATGGAGGTGGAAGCGTGAGGGGGCGCTGAGTTTGAGGTTTGGGGTTGTAGATATGTATGACGCCGAAGGAGTGGGTGTATAGACTTTCATTACATTTCGAGTGTTTCTTTTTTAGGCTATTGTATAACAGCTCACGCTCTCGATACCTCTCAATCGGTACTATTCATACCTATTTTATTTAAATTTTATATCGAACAAGTTTCTTTTCTTTCTCGCAAACGTTCCTTCAAACAATTGCTCTAGTTGGTCAACGAGCACATGACCTGCTCAGCCCTCCATGCACGCACTCAGCCTTCCGTCGTGTCAACCTCGACCACAGCCTCAAAGAGCCTTCCCAGGAACAGGAAAGCACACTGTAAACGTCTTAATCTTCTCTTCATCAACTAAGTTATTGCACTGCTCTTCCATCTCTCATACCGACGCCTACTCCCCCACTTCAAACGTGTGCACGGTGTATTGTGTCGTGCTGTTGTCCAAAAAAGACAAAAAAGAAGAGAGTGACGCGAGCAAAAATCGAACCGCCCCCTCGTAACCCCCAACTCCTTAGAGCTGCTTTCAAAGAGAGGCCCTAGCCCGGGGTGCGTTTATACGAATTTGTGGATAATTGGTTCGATTGGGTGTCTGCGAAGTAAAATATTACTTACTGGGCGACCCGCCATGGGGGGGGGACGGCTAGTCACAGCGTCTATGAGGGAAAGGCAAGGGAAAGGACTCAGTGCACTGGGCAAACGGAGAGGTTTAGAGGATCCGTTTATTGCGCTGAAGCGCGATGAGCGCAGGGCGTTAGGAGATGTGTCGGGGTTGGGGGTGAAGAGGCTGGGTGGTGGGTGGGATGAGATAGCAAAGGAGGAAAGGCAGAAGAGATTGAGAACGGCGTATGAAAAAGGTACACCGAGCATTAGCAAACTGGGAAAGAAAAATGAGGACTCCAATCCTCTTCTCCGAGAGAAGCCAAAATTGATCCGGTGCTACGAATGCGAAGCCCTCGCCTCTCCACTGACACAATCCAACCTCATAGAATGGTATGTCACTGTTTTTGTCTATGCTGATTGCGTTGACTGACCTCCAATAGTGCCTGTGGTGCTCGATTTTGTTTTAGATGCGCAGCGCCCTGGAAAACATGCATCTGCCCATCGACGCCATCCGGTTTATGGCCGAGACCAGAGAAAGTAAAACTACAGGAACAAATGCTCCACGAGCGCGCCGGACGCGGCGTTGCCACGGCTGACCCCGTACGGCGCCGCATCAGTCGGGCGTGCGACCAGTGCGACCAGCTGCGCACTAAGTGCGATGGAAAGGCGCCTGTAAGTAGCGTGACTCGCGACCGAGCCGTCAGTTAACGTCGTTCTAGTGCGCCCACTGTATAGGTGTGTCCGTTCTACCAAGCTCTACTAGGCTATTCTAATAACTAGTGGCGCCGTTAAAAGTAGAGTAAAGTAAGCTAACCCCTATTCCAGAGTTCAGCCTAACGTGCGAGTACACGCGCAAGCGCAAGAAGCTTGAGAAGGCCTCGCGAAAAAACCTCGCGGCCGCTGCTGCCGCTGCTGCTGCAAACGGCACCGCTCCGCCCTCGGGCGAGTCGACGTCGGGCAGCCCGCAGTCTCGCTCTAATGGCCTCCCAGACGACCTAAAGGAGCCGGTGCTCAGTGTCCGCCTGTCAGCAAGTCTCGAGATGCGCCAGCAGCAATTTCTTCGGCAGCAAAATCACAAGCAGATTCAAAAACCGCGCCAGTGGGATGTCGCAACGGCAAGACATCCACCTTCGTCCTTATACATATGCTATACTATATCCCAAGATTGTTCTGTCGATGCGAAAGCCCAGCAACAAAGCAAACTCATGGCTCTCCAAACACGAGGGCACTCGTTGCGTAACGCTGGTCTTGTCTTGGACAAAAAGAACTCAAAGTTAACTAAGGCCCCAAAAAAGGAGAAGGTCAGCGGTCATGGGTCCATATCCAGTCACGTATCTGAATATTTTCAAAAACATTAATTATCTTACACGGTAAAAGCAGGACTTTGACACTGGCACATTTAATCAGCCGACTGAACCCAAAAAATCAGTTTGATTGAAGTCTTTCCACCCCTTAAATGGATTGAAGTGGGAAAAATCGGAGGAGGGCACCACAGTACATCTTCTGCTATGCTGATATGGTTGATGATTTTGCCTACGTAAACAAAGCGATGAAAGTCTAAGCAAAAAGTCCTTCCGACTAGACCAAGCCTCCTACGCCGACTGTGCATGTAGATAAGATGCGAAATCCGAACAGCGGACACCACCCCTACTAAGGAGTACACACCTCGGTAGTACCGAGCCCCAACGGCTTCCGGCCAACGACGAGAAACTTATGGGACGTCCGCACAACACCCTTTCTCCACTCCTTGACAGTGCCCTCGTGTAAGTCGTCCATGCCTTCCCTCGCGCTAGCGGGCATCCTGTTGATCATCTCCCAAAAGACATTGAGCTCGTTCACCATTTCCATCACGCGTATGTAATCGTTCACTTCCAGCTCTCGGTTTTCGACGTTCTCGAGTCCCTCCGCAACAAAGGTTTTGGCGAGAGCAAGGGCGCTGTTCCAGCTACAAGATTCCACCATTAGGCTCCTGTTCTTGAGTAGGGAGGTGGAGAGGACACTTACTCAGTAGGTGAATGGAAGATATAGTCCAGTCTCTTCATCAGCTGTTCCGAACTCTCGGCTGGGTTTTGCGGGCTGCTCTTTGCGAACTGACGTCTCACTGGGTTGCAGTCATGTTCTTCCCATTGTATGTAGCCGCCCTCCTCTGTAGACGATAAAAAATCACACTGTTAGCTCTTCTGTGTATATATGGCTAAGCACAGCAGAGTTGAAGAAACGTACTGGTTAATTTGAGGAGGTTCCGCAGAACGGGCCCGGGGTCACCGCCGGCTTGGTTGATGGGGAGGAAGATTAATCGCACGTGCACCACGTCGAACTTTCCTACATACTCCTCTGGGATCTCGTCGAAGAGGTCGATGTAGGAAAGAGACATGTTTGATGGAAGGAACCCCGCCGCGGGGAACTGCTCGCTTGAGATGTCGAGGCCGTGGATTTCTGCGTTGGGTAACAGGCGGGCTACATCATGTGCCCAGATACTGCCGGCACGTATTGGTTAGCATACTGGCTTCAACAGACTTAAGCGACGTACCCAGTGCCGGTGCCCACGTCGGCAATTGCCACGCCCGAATCGGGAAGCTTGATGGACGGATGGAGAAGATAGCCCATGCTCTCCTTCCAGATGTAATGCTGCATGTTCAAGCGCACGCTGGCTTGCATGTCTCTGGTGAGGTTGTACGAGTCTGCCATTGCTTGGGCTTTGACTTGTTGGTACTGGACCGTTGACGGTGTCTGCTGAATCTGAACCATGATGAATCTCTGGCGAGCTGGTAATCTGTTCTGTTGTGCACACTGCGATCTATATACTCTGGCAGTGTAACTTACACGATGCCTAGGTAGGACATGTCTACCCGTTTCAGCCGTTGTGGCGTCGGACAGCACGGAAGGAGCATAAAAGTTCGGCTATTCCGTGCTACGATTCGCTGCCTTGGCGAAAATGAATACCTACTTGGGCTGAGCTGCAAGCCATAAGGTGTTTTGACAGCTGAGGAAGCATATGCATGCAGAATTTAGGGCTTGCAGCCTCGATTGGCGTTTTTCACTGGTGGGATAGCCGGCACCGCTTTCTGGGTACAGAGAATTGCTGGAACGGAGGTGCCGAAAACAAAGTGGGTACCGGCAGCTACAGCAAATCGTTCGCTTTGGAGCATGCACTGCGTTGTCGTCAGTATCCGCAGACCTGCAGACCGACCTTTCTGGTCCTGATGGTGTTCCAGCTCCGGGACACAAGACCGAGGATGCTCTCATCTCATCGGTGCCTGCTTGTCACGGAGATGTCCGCGTTCGTGTATGCTTAATAAATAGTGGGCGGTGTGCGGGTGCCACATGGACAGAAAATCCTTTAACAGGCACTTGCAGATCTGTAGTCGGAACGAAAACCCACGGGCATAATATGCGTATACTTGCTCCATAATCATAATACAAAAGGTAAATTTGTGCAGGGCACCCAGGTAGGATGCATATGCGCTTTGCGATTGTAACCTATTATGAATAAACAGACTTCCTTTCCCTTCCCAAAAGCACCAGCACTAAAAAGCCAAGAAAAAAAAGTTATTTAAAAATCCTTCTACTCAGAATTCAGCTGATGACCCCCGGACCACGTTATACCTCTAGCTCACCGATCAACATACACACAAGGAAGTCGACGTTCTGGACACCAGCGAGGAGGTCGGTGATCTGGTTGTGCAGCCCAGCCCCACATATACAACGTCGGAGATGGCCAACACCGAGAATCGTTAGTTCGATGGATGTAAACTCATATACACAGAACCATATGGCAGCTTCCCGCTCTGCAAATTTTATTATTGGAGTTGGTAGTGAGAATGCCTGGCAGGCCCGGTGCTGAAAATGGTTAATGTAGGCGACAAGTGGAGTCAAAGGATAAGGTGTGGTCAGCAATTAACTTATCCTCGTATTAGTATCGCCATACGAGTGTTGAAGCTCTGCGAAATAGATTGTTTTATCAGGCTAATTACCTATTTTAGTTAAATCGCATAGAGAGGGAGTCCATCTTGGTAGCTTGTAAAGACAATCTCATAGATTATCGTATTCCCTCTATCTTTTTACCTCAAAGTACAGTGAAAGCGAAAATCTACGTCCTATATAAACACCAAAATATGAATTGTTTGCCCCACGTTCTACCATGTACATCATTTTTGATTTCAAACAAAACAAACAAACATACCGACACAACACTCAAAGATAAACAGGAATTTCGCATAGGCATTATAGATCGGTGTTAATGAACATAAACACTACACATGGAATTACAAAAGAAATGTTGGAAACCACACAAACACACACTCACACATCTCAAAGAGATTCGATCAAAAGTTAAGGTATTATTGAGATTCAGTAAACCATGCAGCCTGATATATATATACAGAGCCAGCCCAGACCCCAACCACATGCCGTAAATTTGCCCGCACCACCACTACTACCGCGAGATGAAGGAAACAAAACCAATGAGCTGGGAATCACTTTGGATTTTCAAATCATGCACCCCGTAGATTCGGGACGTCGAGAAGGGAATCTATCGTCGAGCCTGGCATACCGCCGTCTGGATGATAATATCGTACCGCGCACTTTGTTGGTTTCGGAGGAAAAAAATAACAATGGAAGGCGCCCAAAAACACCCTCTATTTCTTCGGTGGGTACTTCTGGAAAAAATACCTACACACATATAGATTAGCACCCGTAAACAACCCCCATCGAACCCCCAAGAAAACTTACTGAGAAACATAATAATCTCCCACGGCAAACAGTCCCACAACGCCGGCCCAAGCGCCCACAACCTTCCAAGTAAGCTCGTGCCTTGCCCACTTCCTGTACGCGCCCACACCGAGCGCGGTCCCGAGCAAGCCGACGGTCAGCGCATTGCCCAAAACAACGGGGTTGTTCGCGTTCTCCTTTGCGTAGTGGCCTCCGCGCTTTGACTTCTCTTTGGCGCGATCCTTTGCGGCTTTGGCTTCGGCTGCCGCTCGTTTGGCCTTCTCCTCCATCTCGATGCGCTCGGCCTGCGTGTCCGTCTTGACAGACTGCTGCTCGTAGTCCGAGGGGACGGACGACACGTGCGGCGAGTCGACGTCGACGAGCGAGGACACCGAGTCGTCGGTGCGCTCGACCTGCGGGAGGGACGGGGCGCGGGCCTCCTCGGGGCTCTGCTTGGGGCCGCTGGCTGCTACGTCTGCGTAGGACATGGTGAGAGGTGGTGGGATGGATGAATGAATCTCGGAAGGGATGGTTTGTGGGGATTGAGAATGTACGGCGGCGAAGAGAAGAGCGGACTGGCAGATTTATCAGGAAGTCGTGTGATGGGAAGAGGGCGACAAGGTCAGTCAGGGCGGATGGAGAAACAAGGCGCTCACATGCTGGTCAGTTCGTGCTGCTAGCGTAGACATACGTCATTTGCACGCGCATTGGCCCGTGCGTAAGGGAAGCTCCTGGAACATGGCAATCAGGTACAGCCCGCCAGATGCCATGTGTTTTACGCGCAGACATGTGATGTCTCACGACTGCACATGATGCATAGGAAGATGCTTGTCAACTGTCAGACTAGTAGTGAGTAGGCCGCGTCGTGATCCTAGTTGGCGGGCGGTGTATTCCAACCATGTACTTTGACTAGCTAGTGCCTACTGGACACCCTGAGTTTCAAGGTTGAATCTCAAACTGCGTTTGAAGGTTGAGAGGAAAGCAATATAACAGTGGTAGTAGAAGCTCACTGTTTCTCTTCTCCACGAACAGCAGCTCATAGCAGCCAAGACCAAACATCAAACAACCGTCTTACATACAGAGTCTCCTATTATTGCCTACAATAATATAATACATTTTATCTTTTTTCGCCAGAGCAGAGTCGTCGCTGATCCATATGCATTACCAAAAGGACAATCCACCATGCTCCACATATGCTAATCAGACGACAAAACGAATATATCGTACAAACCCTCCACCTCTTATTTTTGCTGCACATTAGCATCCGTCGAGTCATGCGCCGCCTTTGGCACCAGCGACTCGCTCTCGCTCACAGGCTTGTGTTCGCGTCGCACCTGCTCGGTCGCAGCATTCGCCCGCAGCGTCTCTGTGTTCTCGCTCGGTCGGTATCCCTCGGGCACAAGGCCGGTACCGGTCGTAGGAGTAGTTTTGGAGGAATCAGATGTAGGTTGTAAGTCCGCCTTCGCAGTCTCAGCAGCAGCAGCGGGAGCACCCTCAGCAGGAACGATGCCCTCCTCCTCGTCGTCCTCATCCTGGTTGTCCAGCTCCGAGCCGTAGATTTCAGGATACTGCCTGAAGCAGTTCTGCATGCCCCTAGAAACAAACGTCAGCACCCTATCCTGCAGGCAGCCGGGAAAACAGCGAAGGACCAACGTACTGGAACTTCTCAATGCAATCCATCCCCTTCGGTTCCTCGGTCGAGTAAACGAAGCAGCTAAACGCCGCCTTGAACTCCTCTCCACACGGTCCGTCCGCCATGCCCCCCAAGCAAGGACAATCCCAATTGATCTCCCCCGTCTCGGGATTGAACGCGCCCTGCTGCTCCGCCTCCTGCTCCAGCTCCTCGACCCCACCGCCTGCAGACGCACTCTCGCCAGCAACCTGCTTCGACTGTTCCTGCTCCGCAGCAGCAGCAGCGAGTGCCTCTGCCTCCGCCTTCCTCACCTGCCTCGCCCTAGCCACTTCTTCGATAGTAGGCAGCCTCTCGCCCTCCGCCTCCGCCACCGGCAGCGCCTGGACGACGACACCTGTCAAAGCCCCGCGTCAGCTATCCCGTCTACCACGCAACACGAAACAAAAAAAAAAAGAAGCACACAGGGACGCCCATCCGGCCCCGTCGTCGCTACTTACGTCCCGGCTCCTCGGCAAACACCTCGGTCGTGTTGTAGTAGTACACGATGCCACCCGCGAGACCCAGCCGCGCCGCCAGACTCTTCCAGCTTCTCGACTTGCGCACCGGCGGCGGCGCTGTGCTGGCGAGGCGGCGCGTCGGCGCGGCGACGCTTCGGGGGAGAGGAGCGCGCAGCGCCGCGGTGCAGCGCGCCACCGATCGGGTCGCGGGCCGGAACATTTGTGCTGGAGAGAGAAAAGAAGAAAGAGAGAGCTCGAATCGAAGGGAAAGGTGTCGGAGGGGGTGGGGAGGTGGCCGCTGGAGGAGAGCGTTTTTGTTGTTTTCTTGACGTCGAAAAGTCGGGTCGATCCCTCGGACCTTGCAGGGGTGGATGGATTGGAGATTGCTAAGCGGAGCTTGACGGCAGCGGACAGGGATCGGGCTGTTGAACTGCGGTATGATGGTCACGTGACTGTACACCCTTCCACTGCCAAGTTAACGATTTTGGACGTCTGGAGGTCGACTCTGCTGCTAAAGTAGGAACAATCAATTTCTCTCCATGGCCACTCCAAGGAAAACCTGGACCAATTGTGGTAAGTATACAGAAACTTGCATTCTGCTCAAGCTAGCTATCTGGACGATGCCTTCACACTCTAAACAACCCTCGAGGGTATAATAAACGCAGACTGCCGCAGTACGCCAACTTTGTCCCCCGCCTTGGCTTCTTTCCATGTCCGAAGAAGAAAGTTGGCCAAAAAAAAGAGAAAAAGGGCATATCATACAAAGAAATCCCTCAAGGTCAATAACCCCTCACCAAAGAAAGGAAAGAGAAAAAAGGGTTCCTCAGCAACTCGCAACACTTCGAACATCAATGCTGGTAACAAACATTTTTTCGTGTCAAGTAAAAAAGCTGAGTTTGTTATTCGTAGCATCGTGCGCTAAGGAAAGGGTGTGTGAATGCGCCAACGCTATCAAAATTCAATTTGGGAGTTGAAGCGGGCCTTGAAGTACGCCTCGGCTTCGGGTGTCTGCGCATATACAAGTGAAGCAAAACGCCAGGTTCGCAATGGGGTGTTGTGTACGGTCGACCACAAACAAGGAAACCTTGATTATTGGCACCATGATCAGCAGTCTGCCGTAGGCATTACTACAAGGCAATACGACAAAACACAAAATAGGCGAGCGCCGATTCTGAGGGGATATACGTCGCCAGATATCTTGAGGAGCACATTGGAGAGCTCACTATTCTTCATCGAAGAATATGTTCTTGTGGTTCTCAAGGAGCGCCTGGACAGCGTTTCGCTGCAATTGCATGTCGCTCAACTCGCGTTGTACATCCATAGGCCGCATGATCGTCGGCGCGAATACGACAGCAAGGTTGAGTGGGGTCATCTGTGTATTGTTAGGAACAAATCCCAAAAGTGGCATAGGAGGCTGCTTACCAGATTGTCGTTGGCGTGTTGGATTACACGAGACAAATGGAATATCAAAAACTGAAGGGTATCGTGGTGTGCACGAGGTATCTCTCTGATGGCGGCATGCAGAGCCTTGGCCTTTTGCTCTTGGTTCTCAATAGCACCAGCTTCCAGGAATTGATTGTATACGGAGAACGTGATCAAGGGAACGGGCAGACGGCGGAAGTAGTTCTTCAAGGCAGAGGTGACTGCATGAATGTCCAAGTCTGGGTCGGAGATGTCAAGTTCATCGTTGTTTTCAAAGCCGCTCTTGACTTGAGTAACTTGAGAGCTACCACCACTCTTTCGGTAAATGCCTTCCACATCCATGCCTGAGAAACGTTAGCTCAAATCTGAAACGTAAGGGTCCCAAAAATAGCTTACCTCGTGATTCGACCTCTTCTATGCATCGGCTCACAATGGCAGGTATCATCCGTTTCTCAAAGTCACACCGGGCGGTCAGATCGGAACCAAACAAAATGGAGCCATTTTCTCCAACGAGGTTAGTACTACTGTTGTTGTGATGCATCGACTTCAATTGAGGTCTGTTGCCTGCGGTCTTGCCGCCGAACCAGCCTCGCGGGGTAGCTTCCTCTTTGCTCTTCAGTGTGCTTGTCATGGAAGTGAAATCGGGCTGCGAATGAGTAGAACCATACGGAGTTCCAATCACTTTGATATTATACTCTTCTTGTTTCGGCTCCGTAGGACCGAATGCTCCTTTGAAGCCTTTGGTCACGTTCTTCGTAATGGCCTGCCCGCCCTTCTTCCAGTTGGAGAACTTGGCTTTTCCAGTCTTGCGGATGTTCACGACTTGCGGCTGAGCCAGTGTGGCTTCCGTATCGGCTTCGTGGAGGTTCGGGAATGACGGTTCGTGTAGCATCTCACGGGTATCGATAGAGAGGTCAGACTTTCCACCCTTTGAGTTGGTACTATAAATACCCAAGCCGTTTGCTGGTGATCGCGAAGCATCAATCGATTGGCTCCCGTTGTGTTGTTTGTTGCTTTTAAGCGTGGATTGGATCGACTCAATCAGATTGTGGTTCATGTCTGAAAGCTTCTTGTTTTGCGCGCTTAAGGATTCGTATTCCTGGAATCCTTTGTCTTTCATCTGGATCAAATTTGAAATCTCATCAGTAAGAGCAGTTCTCTTTGAGATAAGGTCCTCGATTTGTCCACCTAGTTGATCTTTTAGTTTTTGCAGCGAGTTTGCAAAATCTTTGAGGATATCCGATTTCAGCTGATTGATATCCATGGAACCGCTGCTCTCTTTCGCCCGTTTAAGGTGCTCGGTCATTATCTCCAATTCCCGAATGACCATCTCACGCTGGGTGTCAAGAACTGCCATGGTATTCCGCTTTTCACGCAGCATCGTGTTTGCTTGTTTGATATCGGCAGCACTGTGCACAGTTTCTTGCAAGCCATTCTTTTCGGCTTCCAGCTCGGCAATTCTTTGTTGTGCCCTACGGAGTTCGTTCCTCAGGTTGATGCTCTCCTCTTGAGAATTGGGAGAAGCAATGGTAGGACTGCTGATGTCAACAGAGCCATTGGTTGGCCACTTCTTGTGTCCTCGGGAGGCTATTGAGCCTCGGTCGCTGAAGCTCCGGCCATGTCCCTTTACAGCATTGGACACTTTCCGTAGCACTCCGCCTTCCTTCTCCTGGCCCTCTTGGTTCGAAAGCAGACGCGCGAAGTCTTCGTCCATAGAGAAGTCACCCTGGGCACTGTACCGAGGTAGGCCTCCTGTAGAGTAGTTGGCATTTGGGCCATCACTCTGCATAGTGCTCGTAGACTCGGAGTTCTTGTGGTTTAATTGTACAGGTGGCTGTGGCGGCGCACGAGGAGAAACAAAATTGTCGTTGCTGGGTGGCGGCGGGCGTCCTGTAGAACGAGGAGGAACAGGCGGGTCTACAGTACTCCTGGAAGGCTGTGGGTCAGGAATACTGTGTGCACCATTGGTGTAGCTGTATCCTGACGAACTAGAAGGCATCCGTTCCGGTTGAGCCATTGTTGGGGTAGTAGGCGATGCAGCTGATATCTCCTTCCTCGCCGATTTAAGAGAGTTGTTGAGAGAGTCTCCTCGTGTCGGACGCTCCACCTGACCACGTTGGGTAGAGCTGTAAGAAGAGCTGGAGGTGGCGGATGAGTCGTCCCGATTCACCTGCGCCTCCGAAGATGCAGGGGACTTCGTGAGTGATTCTGGAGGTGGGCTTGCAAGCCGACCGGCCAGATCTGCAGCAGGAGAGCCATGGGATGGCGAACGAGCGGTCGAGTTCTTCCGTACGTCCGCTCTTTTATTCTTGGGTACTTCTTGCAATTTGAAAGCTTCGGAAGACTGCGAAGCGGCCGGTGATGCATGCTGACTGCGTGTCCGATCGCTGGGGGCGGCAGGAGATTCAGTTGTGGTGTCCTTGCGTTTTCGGAGCGTATCCACAAGCTGGTCCGAGGGCTGTCGTCCCTTCTCTTGGTAGGCGATGTGAGGACTCTTAGGTTGACGTTCTACGGATGCTGAGCGCGACCTGTTCTCTTTGAGCACTTCTCGGTGATTGCCCGTAGGACGGTTGAAATAATCCCGACCTGGCTTTGCATCGGCCGGTCTGTTTTGCGCCTTGCCGATTGGTGACGGTCCTGGCGCAGGATTAGGATCCAATGCGAACGGCAGCAGTATACCGTTATCGTCACCGGTATCCGATGCTTCAGAATGGTTAGTCTCCTTGTACGTGCTCGCAGGCAGTGTCAAATTATCTGCCGCATAGCGGTCAGAAGTATAGTCTTGAAGGGTATTGGAGGATGCCGGAGAGGCTTCCCGCCTGAAGTTTGCTGGCGAAGATTCGTTCCGTCTGGGCTGGGGCGGTCGGGGGGAAACATCGGTTGTCGGTGGCTCGGAGAAAACTTCAGAGGGTGTGTCCAAGTCCGGCGTGAAGTTGGGGTTCTGGGCAGCGCTGGGCGGTAGAGCAGGCAATGACTTGTCCACCTTAGGGGCAGCACTGACAGCGGGCGGTTTTTTGGTCTTCTTGCGGCGACGGGCCATAAGCGATTCATGGCATGACATGCAAAAAATACCCTGCGAGGTGCGGGCGTAACGCAGGTTCTCGATCTTGCGCTTGCAGTTCCGGCATCGAAAACAGTTTGCGCAAAAGGCCTGGTCCCCCGTCAGAATGGCCAGGTCTTCGATCTTGTTGCCGCAGTGGTTGCAACTGTATGTGCAGTTGTTGCAGATCAGCGAGCCATCGCCGAGCAGAAGCAGGTTCGCGTCCGAGTCGAGGAGGGTGCCGCAGGTGTTGCAGCGGAAGCAGTCGATGTGCCATCGGTTACCAGCTGTGAAGTGTCAGTGTCAGTGTCGATGGCGGCAGTAGGTCGTGGAGGGGGTGCATACCAAGCTCGAAGGCCTTGCCTTCCTCGAGGATCTGCAATGCGGTCAAATAGTTAGCCTGTGGTACTCGACGCGGCGACGGGGCGAGTGCCTACCTCTCCACATCCCTTGCACGGGTATACGACATCATCCTGGTCCAGAGGAGACTCTGGATAGCCTCCGGGCGACTCCATGGTGCGGACGGGCAGCGAATGCGGCCTCGGGGCGGGGATGGTTCGGGAGGGGCGACTGGCGACGATGGGTATCGTGACGAGGGCGCGGTGGGTGCAGGCGTAGGCGCAGGTGCAGACAGCGTGACCCTGATACGAGCGTCGTCGAGGCGAAAGGGCCCAGTGGTTGAGGTGCAGCAGCAGAGGCAGGCCAACCACGGACAGAGCACCACCAAGCTTTGCGGCGGCTGTGCAACACCAGTCTCACAGGGCGCGCGACGGGGCGGGAGGGCGCACGGCAGCCAGTAGCTGAGGGCGGCGGGCGCGGGAGTTGGGGCTGGCGGTGTCGCTGGCGACGGCGATGACAGCGGGCAGAAGGTGGAATATTGGATCTTGGACGTCTGCGGGCGCTCGAATTGCCTTTCGCCGTCCGCTCTCCCCTCCACGATAGGCGGAGCTTTGGCCAATGGCACAAGGCACGGGCGTCGCGGCGGCCGCCAGGGCAAGGGGCAAGGGTCTGCACAACGGGAGCAATGAGGAGACGGACGGCTGAGGGGAAATTGGCGTCGATGTGTTTGCTGGCCGTGGTGTGGTATGGGGAGCACGCAAACCGCAAACGCCCCCAGCCGCAGCGCAGAACATGAAACAATTCACTACTGGATGCCAGATGCTAGATGCTGGGTGCTAGGTGCTGGATGCTGGACGGTGTTCTTTGCTTCTGGTGCTCCTCCTCATCCTTGTTCTTGTCCTCTACAGCTGCGCCCTCGCCTTCGACGACGCCGCGTTCGTCCTCCCTTTGCAGACCAAGGAAATCTATACATAACTCTCTCCCCTTCCAACGCAGCTGGCGTTTGTCATCCCGCCGACACATGGACCCACGACGTCCTGACCGCCTGCACCCTCCAGAGTCCAGACGACGCGGCAGGGCTGGGTCCCAAGCACGCCCCGTTTCACTCGACGCATGGTCCGGCCTGCTCGCCCTTCGCCCAGAGAAGCGAGCGAGCCTCTCGAACAGGCAATCCTCTCAGGGACCGCCCCGATGTAGATAGCCGATATCGATTGCACGTCTGGTGTGCATTATTTCCAATCCAACACCTGGTGGCTTCTTGCTCCGTCGTCGACGGCCCTCGGGCACGCCTACACGTGGCCTCCAGCTCGGAGAGAGCGGCCTCATCTCACCTTGCCTCGCCTCGCAGGCTCACATCACCCACCCCCAAGGCCCAAGGGGACAAGGGGAGATTGGAGGGCTGCGTGCAATATGCGCGTCACCGCGCCGTGTGCGCACTCAATCTCTGCACGAGCAATCAACCCGCCGTCGCTGATACGAACCCACCCTCTCTGGTGCAACCTACTGCTCTCGTGCCCTCAATCTTGGAAGAATCCCCGCCTATTGTCCTCTAACATTTCGGCAAGCATGAATGGGGCCCTGTTTCAGCTTGCCGGCGCGTCAAGGGCCCACGCCTCTGGGATTTGCTACCTACAATCCCCGGGAAAACGCCCACAGCCTCAACCTCAACCCTCCTCCGCCACACTTCCCTCTCCCACCTTCCCCTTTGCGACCCGAAACAAGTCCCCAAGCCTCAGGCCTTCGTGCAAACTGTTGCAAACATGGACTTGGGCCTTGCTCTTGGCCTTACCACCTGCCACTTTCGCCGCGACAGCCATGCACAAAACCACCGTGAACCCCGCCCACGGGCTCGCTGATCTTCACAAATCTCCGACGTGCCTTGTGGCTATTACCGCTTGGGGCAAGTTTCCACCAGCCTCGTCCTTTGCGGCATGCCTGGATCCTCCTTTGGCCGTCTTCGTGCCACAGCGCGCGGATAACCGTAAAGCATGGCTTCTGGGTACTCATCTGTCACGTGACCATCACCGTTTTGTAGAACCGTTCCACCGCATTCGAGTGTCGTGCATCACAAACAACAGGCTACAAACACGTGCTGGCCCCTGCAATACAGTGCATCTCCTGGTTAGTATGCATCCAAGCGTGTCGTGCGCCTTCACCGTACCACCCACGCTGCAACAACTCCCCGCCACACAGCACCCTATCCGCGCCGTCCACTTCACACGCACATCACCCATCTCACCGCTACTCCTGTGAACGCCACGCCTCGCCGGCAGAACATTTCTTCCGCCAACCTATCACCCCGCTGCCAGAGGGCAACTAGCTAGACACTCCCCATGCAAGGTTCCAGTCCCCCGATTGGCCAATGCCGCGCCGTGTACCTGCATGGCTCAACATCGATTTTCCTAAACG
>Ga0247757_10000337_pt1 | contig 39845 bp, 35 predicted proteins | sample UWRJL126311R4_FD_180929 | JGI IMG/M metagenome (GOLD analysis project Ga0247757, IMG submission 180929) | Plant litter microbial communities from Arlington Agricultural Research Station in Wisconsin, United States - UWRJ-L126-311R-4 | ecosystem: Environmental > Terrestrial > Plant litter >... | reverse complement strand
GGCACCGACTACATCGACCTCTATCAGCTCCACGGCTTTGACGCCGTGACGCCGGTGGAAGAGGTGCTGCGCACGCTCGACGACATGGTGCGCGCGGGCAAGCTCCGCTACATCGGCTGCTCAAACTTCTCCGGCTGGCACCTGATGAAGGCGCTCGCCACGTCCGACCGCTACGGCTGGACGCGCTACTGCGCTCACCAGGCGTACTACTCGCTCGTCGGTCGCGACTATGAGTGGGAGCTCATGCCGCTCGCCGTAGACCAGGGCGTCGGCGCAGTGGTCTGGAGCCCGCTGGGCTGGGGTCGGCTCACCGGCAAGGTCCGCCGCGGGCAGCCGCTGCCGGAGACCACGCGGCTCAAGAGCCAGGCCGCCAACGACGCCGGGCCGCCCGTGCCCGATGAGCACCTCTACAACGTGGTCGATGCGCTCGACGCGGTGGCGAAGGAGACCGGCAAGACGATCCCGCAGGTCGCGCTCAACTGGCTCGCCCAGCGGCCCAGCGTGAGCACCATCGTCATCGGGGCACGCAACGAGCAGCAGCTCCGCGACAACCTCGGCGCCGTCGGCTGGAACCTCACGAAGGAGCAGGTGGCGAAGCTCGATGCCGCCAGTGCGCGGACGAAGGCCTATCCCTACTGGCACCAGAACGGTTTCGCGGAACGGAATCCGTCGCCGGTTTGAGTTTCGGCGGTTTCCTGTAGGGGCGGACCTTGGTCCGCCCACGCGCGAAGGGCGGAGCAAGCTCCGCCCCTACATGGATACCTCACGGCACGCGCGTGCCCTTCCAGTCGAAGATGAAGGGCGCGTCGTACTCGTTGGCGGCGGGGCGCTCGATCTTGCCGGTGATGGTGTCGCCCTCGAGTTTGCCGGCGTACTTGATGACGATCTTCTGGCCGTCGACCTCCCGGGTGACGGTGAAGGCGATCTTCCCGTCCTGGAACGACGCATCGCCGATCGGCGCGTCGCCCATGCGGCCGGAAACGGTGCCGGTGAGGACGCCATCCTTGAATTGCAGCGTGGCTTGGACCTCGGTGACGTTGCCGTTGCGGCCCTGCATGGGCCACGTCCAGTGGCCGGAGATGTCGGCGGCGTACGCCGCGAGGGAGAGCAGCGCAGCGGCGAGGAAAGCGGCGAGCAGGCGGAGGGGTTTCATGCCGCGAAGCCAAGCGGATTGGCGCCCGCTTGGAAATCGATTTCCAAGCGGCACGGACCCTGCAAGGATGGCGGCATGAAATACCGCCACTGGCTGGGAATCGGGGCCCTCGTCGCAGGTTTGGGGTTGAGCGGGATCGCCGGGGAAACCGCGGTGGAGATCACGCCCGAATTGAAAGGCGCGTGGGTAACGCCGGACGGCAACTGGGACGGAGGCGCGGTGCTCCTGTTGCACGGGTTCGCCGACGACATGGACGGGGCCGGGAATCTCACGAAACGCCTGGCGGGCGAACTCGCCGCGCAGGGCATTGCCAGCCTGCGCATCAATTTCCGCGGCGAAGGGGACAAGGCGCGCACGAACATCGAGTCGACCTTCGCGACCCGGCTGGCGGATACGGAGGCGGCATACGCTTTCCTGGTCGGGCAGCCGCACGTGCGCGCGGACCGCCTCGGCGTGCAGGGTTGGAGCCTCGGCGCCTCGACCGCGATCGAGATCGCGGGCCGGCACCCGGATTGGTTCAAGACGATGGTCCTGTGGTCGAGCCCGAGCGGGGACCAGTTCGCAATGTGGATGAACAACCCGGTGGCGCAGGCCGCGCTGCGTGACGGGCAGGCCACCGAGGAGATTCCCGGCTGGAAGAAGATCACGACCAAGCGCGAGTTCTATGAGAGCTTCCGGGGCTTCGACCTCGACCAGTCGCTGGCAAAGTATCCGGGCGCCTTCCTCACGATCCGCGGCTCCGGGGATTTCCTGGCGCAGCATGACGCCGAATTCCTGAAGATCCTCGCGAGCCGGCCCGCCTCCGCCCGAGTCTCCGGCGAGGCGAGCCCGCCGGCCGAAGCAGCGCTGATCGGAGGCGCAGACCACATTTTCAGCGTGTTCGAGGCCGGCTCGCCGAATCCCGCGCGGGTGCTGGCGCTCACGGTGGCGTGGTGCGAACGGACGCTGTAGCCATCATCTGGGCCGATCGGCCACCCCGTATGGAATGAAAACCAGTTGTAAGGCCCGCGCTTTCCCGGCTCATTCGGGCGCTCTGTATGCCACATGATGTCACGCTGATCGCCACGGTTGCGGTGGGATTCGTCCTCGCGTTTGTCTTCGGCTACTTCGCCAGCCGTTTTCACCTGCCACCGCTGGTGGGCTACCTGGTCGCCGGCGTGGTGATCGGGGTGGGCATGAACGTGCTGGCGCTGAGCTCGTCGGCGGTTCGCGCCGGATTCGCCTCGGGTTTCACGGCGGATGCGGCGATGGCCGGACAGCTGGCGGAGATCGGCGTCATGCTGCTGATGTTCGGCGTCGGCCTGCATTTCTCCCTGCGCGACCTGATGGCCGTGCGCCGGATCGCCATTCCCGGGGCGTTCCTGCAAATCATCCTGGCCACGGTCGTCGGGGCCGTGCTGGCGAAGGTGTTCGGCTGGACGTGGGGCGCCGGCTTGGTGCTGGGCCTGAGCCTCTCGGTGGCGAGCACGGTGGTGGTCCTCAAGGCCCTCGAAGCGCGCAACGGCGTGGAGACGCCCTCCGGGCGCATGACGGTCGGCTGGCTCATCGTCGAGGACCTGGCGATGGTGCTGGCGCTGGTGCTGCTGCCCGCCTTTGCGGGCTCGCTGGGCGGACATGTGCCGGCGGCCGGACCGGACCACGGCTCGGACGCCGGTCTCGCCATGACGCTGCTGCACACGGGGCTCAAGGTCGGCACCTTCGTGGCGCTGGTGATGTTTTTCGGCCCGCGCGTGATGCCGTGGCTGCTGCGCCAGGTCGCGCGCACGGGTTCGCGGGAATTGTTCACCCTGTGCGTCCTGTCCGTCGCCATCGGCATCGCTTTCGTTTCGGCCAAGCTGTTCGGCGTCTCCTACGCGCTGGGGGCGTTCTTTGCCGGGGTCATTTTGAGCGAGTCCGAACTCAGCCACAAAGCGGCGGAGAATTCGCTGCCGCTGCAGGATGCGTTCGCGGTACTGTTCTTCGTCTCGGTCGGTATGCTCTTCAACCCGGCCATCCTGGTCCAGCAGCCGCTGATGGTGTTCGCCGTGCTGCTGCTGATCGTCGTCGGCAAGCCGCTGATCTCGCTCGGGATCGTGCTGGCGTTCGGGTATCCGCTGAGCACCGGATTGCTGGCGGCGGCGTCGCTGGCGCAGGTGGGCGAATTCTCCTTCATCCTCGCGGGCCTCGGGATCACGTACCACCTGCTGCCGCCGGAAGGGCTCAGCGTGATCCTGGCGGGCGCGCTGCTCTCGATCGCGTTGAACCCGCTCGTGTTCGGGCTGGCGGACCGGATCAATGTCTACGTGCGGGGCAACGCCCGCCTGTTCAACCGCCTCGAGGGGGAGCGCAGCGGGCCGCAGCGGGCGTTGCAGGCCGAACTGGAGCGCGTCAAGCAGGAGCAGTACGAGCGCTCCCTCGCGCGCAAGCGGTTCACGCCGGAGGAGTTGGTCAGCCAGTTTCCGCTTTTTGCCGACCTGACGCCCGAACAGCGGGAACTGCTGCTGTTGCACTTTGAAACGCGCGAGGCGCAGCCCGGCGACCGGCTCATCCGCGCGGGCGAGAAGGCCGACCTGGCCTACTTCATCGCCCAGGGAGAAGTTGAAGTATCGCCCCGCGCGCACGAGCAGAAGATCAAGCTGCAGGCCGGCGCGTTCTTCGGCGAGATGGCCCTGCTCAGCGGCGAACGCCGGTCGGCCGATGTCACCGCGCTGGACTACAGCAAATTTCTCACGCTCAGCGCGCGGGATTTCCGGCTGTTCCTCGGCAAGTATCCCTTCCTGCGGCAGCAGATCGCCGCGAAGGCGGCGGAGCGTGGGGAGATGAACATCCGGGCAAGCCGGCCGCCGATGCCGGGGGGGACTTCCTCCACCTCGCCGACCAGCCCGGCGACCTAGAGTTCACTTCAAAACCCGTCATTGCGAGGCGTCCGGGCTTGGCCGGATGCCGAAGCAATCCAGCTGGATCGCCACGGCGCGCTTCGCGCCCCTCGCGATGACAAGTCGTTTTAGGACGAACCCGTGGCGCTGCTATCCGGGAAAGCGTCAACGCCCGGCTGCGTAATCGGCGTAGTGTGCCGCGACCTCCGCGGCGTCCGGATCGCCGGCGTGGAAATAGAAACGATAGCGGAGCGTCAGCGTGCCGCCGGCCGGGATCGTGTAGTCGCCGAGGTGCGGCTCGTCCTTGCGGCCCTCGAAATCGTGCTGCCCGAAGGGATTCGCGGCGAACAACCCGTAGTCGCGCGCCATCCACCAGGTGGGATGGCGCAAATTCTGGGGGTGATCGAAGATCGCCACGCCGTACGTCTTGCCCTCGCGCGGCGCGTAATAATCACACCAGTCGGCGCGCTTGCCCCAAGCCGCGGCATCGCGCTCCCCGGTGCTGGTCAACAAGTGGCCGTTGCCGGCGACCGGCTGGCCCTTGTACTTGTGCGGAAGCGTCATCCAGAGCGGCAGGCGGATGGCCATGGTGCCGTCCTTGTTGTCCCCCAGCACCAGCGGTTCGTCGGGGAGGGCTTGGAGCGTGATCTCGAAATCGATGAAGCGCCCGGCGGCTGAGGCGTGGAAGCGCAGCGTGCGCTCGTCGGTGCAGATGAGCCGGCCATCGGGCGCGGTCCAGCGGTTGCGGGCGCGGATGACCCCGACGGCTCCGTCGGAGGTTTCGAGGAGGGACTCGTGGGTGGCCCGGCCCTTGTCCTTGGGCGATTTGCCCGCGTCGCCCGAACCTTCGTTCCAGAAATCGACTCCGTTCACGAAGGCCTGGGCAAACATGATCGAGCGATGCCACGGGTGGTCGGTTTCCTCGCCCGGCGTGTCCTTCATCGGGAAATCGCGCGTCAACGAGGTGCCGTCCGCAGCCAGGATCGGGTAGCAATAGGGCCGGGAGGAGCCGTCGCCGAAAACGTATTCGGTAAAAAGCTGGCCGCCGATCTCGACGCGGACGCGGTCGGGCAGTTTGGTCAGCGTGACCGGCTCGGCGTGAAGCACGCCGGCGGGCAGCAGGGAAAGCAGCAGACCGAGGCAGGAGGCGAGGGGCAGGCGATTCCGCATGGTGACGACAACATGTCCACGGCCGACGTTCGCGCCAGCGCGGAAAGCGGGCTCAAAGCTTCACCCGCAGGAACATCATCAGCGCCATCGCGACCATGCCGAGGTTTTCGAGGAGGGCGACGGTGGAGAGGGGGATTTTCAGCGTGTTGCCCATGCAGGCGCAGTTCACGTCGCGTCCACGTCCCAGCGCGCTGATCACGCCGAGTGCGCCGAAGCCGAGCACGAGGATCGTGGCGAGGTAGACGGTCGTGGGACGCCAGAACGACAGATAGGCGAGGGCGAGTGCGAGTTCGATGAACGGGTACACGAAGGCATAGGCGCGCATGTGCCGGGCGAGCAGATCATACCGCTGGAACCCGTCCGCGAAGGCCGGCAGGTCGAACAGCTTCAGCAGCGCGAACACGGCCAGGAAGAAGCCCATGAAGGCATGCATCCAATGCGCGGGATGGGCGTCCGGCCCGTACGAGCGGGCGAGCGCGCTGGCGACGAGCAGGCTGACGCCCGCCAGCACCAGCAGCGGCAAGTAGTCGCGCCAGGACGGGGTGGAGCGGGGCGGGAGCGAGGACGGCACCGGGGAGTCCATCCAAGGATGGACCGCTCGCGACTAAAAGTGAGCCCGCGGGAGGAGCAAAAAGTGACGACATCAACTCAAACGGCGGTCGGGTAGGTGATGGCGGCCATTTCGGTTTTCATGCCGGGATACATGCAGAAGTCCAGGAACTCGGCGGCCGGGCGGGGCGGTCGCGTGCGCGTGGGCTGGTGCGGAGCCGGACGCGGGGGCGTCGGGCGGGTGGGACGATGCTGGCGGTGGTTTTTGTTGGTTTTCATGGGATGAAGGATTGGACCTTCACCGCCCTGGGTTGGCTCCAAGGGGACCAAACAAAAAGCCCCCCTGGTTTGGCACCAGGAGGGCGAAAGTCGCTAAGACGTTCAGAACCCTCGAGGTGCGCCGGTAACGGCGACCGCGGAAATAACGACGGACGAAAGGCTGGAGGCGCCAATCAGGGCGGCGGGAGCTTTGTGTCCGTGGAGGTTCATGAAGTGAGGAGGAAGAAAGCCTATATCGGCATGGTGTCCAGTGGCTGAAGGGCGTCAGGCGCGATTCGAGGCGAATTGTACTGGTATGCGTTGGAGGGCCCGCGTCCCTGCGGGCCGGGTCGGAAATGATGCCGCATTCACGGCCCGCAGGGACGCGGGCCCTCCATTGTTTCGATTCGCCCCGCCGGGCCTGCATGGCTTCGCCGCGGCCGGGCGTGGATCTTCGTTCCTCCACAATGAACGAAACCGCGCCAGCGGGACGTCGTCATTTGTGTTTTGTTGGCGCCTGACTTTTATCGGCCACACTTCGATTTTCCGCCATGCCCACCCTTTTCGATCCCCTGGTCGCCGGCGAGATCCGCCTGCCCAACCGCCTCGTCATGGCCCCGCTCACGCGCCAGCGCGCCGTCGACCGTCGCATTCCGAATGCGCTGATGGCGGAGTACTACCGGCAGCGGGCGTCGGCCGGGCTGATCCTGAGCGAGGCCACGGCGGTCGATCCGATGGGCGTTGGCTATGCCAACACGCCCGGCATCTGGTCGCCGGAGCAGGTGGCGGGCTGGAAGCTCACGACGCGCGCGGTGCACGAGGCCGGCGGACGGATTTTCCTGCAGCTCTGGCACGTGGGGCGGATTTCGGACCCGATCTTTCTCGACGGGCGGCTGCCCGTGGCGCCGAGCGCGATCGCCCCGGCCGGTTACCTGAGCCATGTGCGGAAGCCGTTCGTCACGCCGCGCGCGCTCGAGCGCAGCGAGATTCCGGATGTCGTGGCCGCTTATCGCCGCGGCGCGGAGAACGCGGAAGCCGCCGGTTTCGACGGCGTCGAAGTCCACGGGGCCAACGGCTACCTCCTGGACCAGTTCCTGCAGGACAAATCGAACCGGCGCACCGACGACTACGGCGGCTCCATCGAAAACCGGGCGCGCCTGATGTTGGAGGCGGTCGACGAGGCCATCGCCGTCTGGGGCAAGGGCCGGGTCGGCCTGCACCTCGCGCCGCGCGGCGACTCGCACGACGTCGGCGACTCGGATCCGCTGGCCACCTTCGGCTACGTGGCGCGCGAGTGCGGCCGGCGCGGCATCGCGTTTCTCTGCGCGCGCGAATCGGCCGGCCCGGATTGGATCGGCCCGCAACTGAAGGCGGCGTTTGGCGGCGTCTACATCGCGAACGAGGACTTCACGGCGGAAACCGCCACCCAGGTCCTGGCGGCCGGCGAGGCCGACGCCGTGGCCTTCGGCAAGGAATTCATCGCCAACCCCGACCTGCCGCGCCGTTTCGCGGAAAAGGCCGCGCTCAATCCGCAGGACAAGACGACGTTCTACACGGAGGGAGCGAAGGGATATACGGATTACCCGGCGCTGGCATGAACGCTGGAGGGTCGGGCTCCCGCCCGACCATTCGGGGATCGAATCGCGATCGCGGTCGGACGGAAGCCCGCCAAAAGAAAGCCCCCAACCATTCGGCCGGGGCTGAGAGTTGAGGACTGATCGCTGAAAGCCAGGTTCGCGGCCTAGCGCCGCGAGGCTGCCTCGAAGCCGGCGAGTGTTTCCTCCGCGCTGGCGGCGGCCAGGGTGCCGCGGTAGCTGGTGGTGATCGCGAGGAGTTGTTCGCTCGCTTTGACCGGGTTCTTGAGCACGCGCAGGTAAAACAGCGCTTTCGCGAGCGCGAGGTCGGCGGCCGCCTCGCGATTGTCGGCGTACTTCGTGATGAGCGCGTCCAGCTGCGCGAGTTCAGCGGTGAAATCGGCTTCGGTATGGGAGCCGGCCTCTGCCTTGGTCGTGACCTGCCTGGCCCAAGGCACCAGTTCGCCATCGGCGGCGGCGCGCTGCGCGACTTGGTCGAGCCTGACGAGCGCCTTGGCGGCCTGCTCGGCGGCGGGGGTTCCAGGGTAATCGCGACTGAGCGCAACGAGTAATTCTCGCCCCTGGACCAGGTCGTTGAGTCCGTCCAGGTAAAGCGCCGCCTTCACCATCGCGAAGTCGGCGACGAGATCCGGGTATTCGGCATACTTTGCGGCATACTCGTTGAGCTTCTTGAGCTCTGGGGCGAAATCCGCGGCGGAATTCGCGCCCTTGTCGAATTTGGCCTGCATCTGCGCCATGATCTCGTTGCGCAGGTTTTCGGCCGCATTGGCCATCAGCGGGCTGGGCGTCCCAGCCGCGTGCAGGCCGGAAAAAAGCGCGAGCGGGAAAAGAAAGGAGGCGACGAGGGAACGGAGTTTCATGGGAGGGCAGGGGAAGCACGCACCGAACCGAAAGATCAGGGTCGCTGCAAAAGTAATTTGGAAATTTTGTTCGCCTGGGGAAATTTCCTATCGATCGGCTCGCGGGGGCGACGAACCGTTGCGTATTAGTCCACGATCACGGTCGGGCGGGAGCCCGACCCTCCAGCAAAAGCCCCGGAGTTTCATCCGGGGCTGAAAGCGGATCGCTGACGGCTGAGAGCTTTTTCTTCAGCTCTTCGCCGGGACCGGCAGGTTGAACTCCTTCAGGAGCGACTCGATCTTGCCGGAGACGTCGGCGGACGGGTCGCCCGGGTGGATGCCGGCGAAACGCACGGTGCCGTCGGGCGCGATGATCGCAAGGAACGGGATGCCCTCGATGCCGTAGGCGGGATTGAAGACGTTCTCCTCGCTGACCGCGACATCCCAAGTCATGTCCTTCGCCTTCATGAACTGCGGCAGCAGGCCGATTTCCTTCGCGGGATCGCCCTCGGTGTCGATGCGCTCGCCCATGTTGGCGATGAAGCCCTGGATGCTCGTCACGCCGACGAAAGCGACGGGCGAGCCCTTGAAGTGCGCGACGTGCTCGCGGATCTGCGGGAAGGAGGCGAGGCAGGGGCCGCACCACGTGGCCCAGAAGTCGAGGACGACGACCTTGCCCTTCAGGTCGGAGAGGGACTTGAGGCCGTCCTTGGACGACCACGTGAAATGCAGTTCGGGCGCCGGCTTGCCAGTCAGCCCGGCGAGCGCGGCCTTCGCCTTGGCGCCGGCGTCGATTTGCGCGATGAGCTGGTCGACCGCGGCGGCGGCTTCGGTGGTGGGATAATCCGTCTTCACCGCGAGCAGCAGTTCGCGCCCCTTGGCCTCGTCGCCGATGACCTGCAGGTAAAGCATGGCCTTCATGATGGCGACGCGGGCGGTGACGTTGTTCTTCTCCGGGTGCTTGGCGAGCAGCGCGTCGAACGCGGCGATGTCCGGGGCCAGGTCCGCGGCGGTGTTCTGGCCGCTGCGGGCCTTGGTGGCGACGCCGGTGACGATGGCCTTGAGCTCGTCGAGCACGGCGGCATCGGCCGCGGAGGGAGCGGCGTCCTGCGCGCGGGCACCGGAAAGAATGGAGAGGCCCAGGCAAAGGGCCGTGAGGAGGGGACGGAGTTTCATGGGGGAGGGGTGAAAGATCACGGACACGGGAACCCGTTATTAGGTCCGGGGCAAAAATAATTTGGCATTTTTGGGGGGCGGAAAAATTTCGTGTCACCTGGGTCGACTTGCCGGCCACTTGACGGGTACTATGAAAACCGTGCCGAGTTCCGCGCTTCCCGAGGATCGAGAACTGGTCGCCTTGCACCTGGCGGGCGACCCCCACGCGTTCCGGCAGATCGTCGAACGCTACCAGGGCCTGGTGTGTGCCCTGGCCTACAGCGCCTGTGGCGACCTGGCCCGGAGCGAGGACGTCGCGCAGGAGGTGTTCGTGGCTGCGTGGAAACAGCTGCCGCAGCTGCGCGAGCCGGAGAAGCTGCGCGGCTGGCTGGGCGGAATTGCCCGCCACCTCGCGCACAATTCCCTCCGCCAGGCCCGGCGCACGCCGACCGCCCGGGCGGCGGAGCTGGTCGATGTTCCCGCCGAGACCGCCGGCCCGCGCGAGCAGGCGATGGGGGCCGACGAGGCGGGCCTGATGTGGAATGCCCTGGGCGCGCTGCCGGAAACCTACCGCGAGCCGATGGTGCTGTTCTATCGGGAGGGCCAGTCCGTGGCGGCGGTTGCCCTCGCGCTGGAAATTTCCGAGGACACCGCGAAGCAGCGGCTCGCGCGCGGCCGCGCGATGCTCACCGACCGGATGTCCGAGCTCGTGCGCGAGACGCTTGAACGCAGCGCCCCGACGCCGGCGTTTGTGCCCGCCGTGCTGGTGCTCCTCCCCGGCCCGCTGACCCCGTTGCTGCGCGAGGCCGCCGACGGCGCCGCGGGTGCGGGCCCGACGCTCGCGACCGCCGGCACGGTGGGTGGCATGTTGGGCAAGGGCGGCGTGGCGCTGAAGGTGTTGTCGGCCCTGGCCTTTCTCCCCGCGCTGATGCAGGGGGCCGGGGATTTCGTGCGGTTTCGCGACCGCCATGCCGCGCTGGATGACGGCAAGCGGCGGGAGGCCGCGTGGGCCTATCTCCAACTCCATGCGGGAATCGGATTCTTTTGCCTGTGTGTCGTTGTCTCAACCCGGCTGCTCCCCGCGACCTCGCCGTGGATCCTGGGGTTTTGCGTGCTGGGCGTGCTTGGTGTCTTCTGGTTTTCGCGGCGCGCGATGTGCCGGATGGACCGGTTGATGCCGCGGGATCGGGCCATGGGACCGCCGCGCGGATTCGAGCGGCGCAGTGCCGGCACGTTCCTCGGGCTGCCGTTCTACCACATCCGGCTCGGCACGCGCGGCTCGCTCGCGGCGCCGGCGGTCAAGGCGTGGATCGCGATCAGCGACGGCCGGGCCTTGGGCGGCTGGTTTGCGATCGGCCCGGTGGCCGTGGCGCCGATCAGCATGGGCGTGGGCAGCGTGGGTTTGCTGGGCATGGGCGTGGCGGCGGTCGGCTGGGGCGCACTGGGCATCGTGGCCGGCGGGTGGTTGAGCGAGGGACTGATCGCGGCCGGCGGTCTCGCCGCCAAAGGCGTGGTCGTGTACGCGCCGCTGATGGCCTCTCGCCACGGGCACTTCGCCTCGCTGGAGAGCGGCGCGACGGCGGCGCAGGCGTTTTTCCAGAACAGCGGGTTCTATCACTTCACCGCGGTGGCGTTGAAGGGCCTGATGTGGGCCGGCTTGATCGGGTGGATCATGCCGGTCGCACTGGCTGGCTGGCACCTGTGGCGGACACGGCGCGATCCGGTTTGAACGCACGCGTTTTTGAACCAGCCTGCGAGCGGCGCAATCCATGTGGCATCGAATCAAACCCGCCCTTGCGCTTGTCCTGCTCGCGCCGTTGATCGCCGAGTATCTGCTGGGCAGCCTGAGCTTCAGGCAACTCGCGCTCTTCCCGATCATGATGCTGATGTACGGCGCCGGCGCGCTCTTCGTGCGCGAGGTGACGCGGCGCACCGGCCGCGGCTGGCCGACGATCATCCTGCTCGGGCTGGCATACGGCGTGGTCGAGGAAGGGTTGGCGACGCAGTCGCTGTTCAACCCGCGTTATCTCGGGCTGCACTTGCTCGACTACGGGTACATTTCTGCGCTGGGTATGGGAGCACCGTGGACCGTGTACGTCGTCGTCCTCCATGTGGCGTGGAGCATCGCGGTACCGATTGGTTTCGTGGAGGCACTCTTCCCCGACCGGCGGCGCACGCCGTGGCTGCGGAAGACGGGCTTCGCCAGCAGCGGGGTCGTTTATCTAGTGGGCGTGGCGATGGTGAATTTCGGGAGCAGGCAGAAGGAGGAATTCAACGCCTCGGGCACACAGCTGGCCATGACCGCGCTGGCCGCGACGCTCCTGGTCGTGGCGGCATTTGTTTTCTTCCATCCCCCGGCGGGCAAGCCAGCTGGCGCCGGGCCGGTGCGTTGGCGTCCGCTGGCGCTCGGCGTACTCGCCTTCGTCACGGGCTCCGTCTTTCACCTCCTCACGCAGCTCGGCGGCAACTCCCTCGTGCCGTGGGTGGCGGTGGTCGTGGCGCTGGCGATTCCCGCGGGCGTGATCGCGGTGGTGGGCCCGGCGTCGAAATCCGCCGCGTGGACCGACGCGCATACGGATGCGCTGATGCTGGGCGGACTGGCGGCCTATGGCTGGCTCGGCTTCTTCCTGACCGTGCGCTTGCACGGGGCGGAGTCCCTCCCGGGGCAGTTCTTTCCCTTCGCAATCGTGGCGGTGCTGGTCTGGCGCCTCGTGCGCCGGGCAAAGAGAAGCCCCGGCCTTGCGACCGGGGCTTGAAGATAGAATCGGGGCTTCCGCTTATTTCGCGCGCGTCGCCTTCCAGTCGACCTTGGTCGTGCCGCCGTCGCGGTTCGGGCGTTCGATGGTGCCTGTGATGTTGTCGCCATCGAGCTTGCCGTCGTACTTGATGACAAAACTGTTGCCGTTGAACTCGCGCTTCACGGTGAAGGCAATGGCGTCGTCCTTGAAGGTCGCGTCACCGATGGCGGTGTCGCCGTTGCGACCGCTGACGCTGCCGCTGAGGGCGCCGTCCCTCAGTTCGAGTTTGGCGGTGGCTTCCCTCGGGCCGTTGCGGCCTTCCACGGTCCATTTCCAGGTGCCGGTCGGATCGCCGGCGAACGCGGCGAGGGTGAGGACGAAAGCGGCGCCGATGGCCGCGAGGAACGAGCGGGTGTTTTTCATGGTGGGGAGTAAGTGCAGTTCCCGAGACGCAAACCAGCTCGCGACGGTTTCAGGGATCTCCCGCCAGGGCACAAAAAAGCCCCGGTCTCGCGACCGGGGCTGAAGGTTTGGCTTAGAGCTTAAAGCTTACCGCTTACTTCGCATCCGCGATCGCGGCCTGAGCGGCAGCGAGACGAGCGACCGGCACGCGATAGGGCGAGCAGGACACGTACGTCAGGCCGATCTTATGGCAGAACTTCACGGAGTCCGGATCGCCGCCGTGCTCGCCGCAGATGCCGAGCTTGATGCCGGGGCGGGTCTTCGAGCCCTTCTCGATCGCGATCTTCATGAGCTGGCCGACGCCGGTCTGGTCGACCGAGGCGAACGGGTTCTTCTTGAAGACCTCGGACTCCTGGTAGGCGCCGAGGAAGGAGCCGGAGTCGTCGCGCGACATGCCGAGGCAGGTCTGCGTGAGGTCGTTCGTGCCGAAGCTGAAGAACTCGGCGGTCTGGGCGATCTCGTCGGCGGTGAGGGCACCGCGCGGGACTTCGATCATCGTGCCGACGGAGTAGGCGATCTTCGTCTTCTTCTCGGCCTGCACCTTGGCGGCGACCTCGTGGACGATCGCGACCTGGAGGTCGAGCTCGCGCTTGAAGCCGACCAGCGGGATCATGATCTCGGGCTTGGCCTTGAAGCCGGCCTTGTTGGCGTCCGCGGCCGCCTCGAGGACAGCGCGGGCCTGCATGGCCGTGATTTCCGGGTACTTGATGCCGAGACGGCAGCCGCGGAAGCCGAGCATCGGGTTGAACTCATGGAGTTCGTGCACGCGATGTTCGATCTTCTCGACCGGGACGTTCAGCTTCTTCGCCAGATCGATCTGCGCTTCCTTCGTGTTGGGAAGGAACTCGTGCAGCGGCGGGTCGAGGAAGCGGATGGTCGCCGGGAAGCCCTTGAGCGCCTTGAAGATTCCGAAGAAGTCGTCGCGCTGGTAGGGGAGGAGCTTCGCCAGGGCGGCCTCGCGGCCGTTGAGCGAGTCGGCGAGGATCATCTCGCGCATGGCGTCGATGCGGTCGCCCTCGAAGAACATGTGTTCCGTGCGGGTGAGGCCGATGCCGACGGCGCCGAACGCCACCGCGATGCGGGTCTGCTCGGGGGTGTCGGCGTTGGTGCGGACGCTGAGCTTGGTGGCCTGGGCGCACCACTTCATCAGCTGGTTGAAGGCCTTGAACTTCTCCGTGGCCTGCGCGGCCTTGTCGCCGTTCACGAGGCCGGCGATGATCTCGGACGGGGCGGTCTTGATCTGGCCGGCGTAAACCGTGCCGGACGTGCCGTCGATGGAGAGGAAGTCGCCTTCACCGTAGGACTGGCCGGCGATGGTGGCGGTCTTCTTGTCGTAGTCGATGTTCACGGCGGAGGCGCCGCAAACGCAGACCTTGCCCATCTGGCGGGCGACGAGCGCGGCGTGCGAGGACACACCACCGCGGGCGGTGAGGATGCCTTCGGCGGCGATCATGCCGCGGAGATCTTCGGGGGAAGTCTCGACGCGCACGAGGAGGACCTTCTCGCCCTTGTCCGCAGCCTGCACGGCGCGGTCGGCGTTGAAGTAGATCTTGCCGGTGGCGGCGCCGGGGCCGGCCGGGAGGCCGGTGGCGATGACCGCGGCCTTCTTCACCTCGCCGAGGTCGAAGATCGGGGCGAGGAGCTGCTCGAGCTGGTCGGCCGGATTGCGGAGCACGGCCGTCTTCCAGTCGATGAGCTTCTCCTTCACCATGTCGGCGGCAAACTTCAGCGCGGCGGCGGCGGTGCGCTTGCCGTTGCGGGTTTGGAGCATGAACAGCTTGCCGTCCTGGATCGTGAACTCGATGTCCTGGACGTCCTTGAAGTGCTTCTCGAGCGTCGCGCGGACCTTGAGGAGCTCGGCGTAGGACTTCGGCATCTGCTTCTTGAGCTCGAGCACGGGCTCGGGCGTGCGGACGCCGGCGACGACGTCCTCACCCTGCGCGTTGATCAGGAACTCGCCGTAGAACTCGTTGACGCCGTTGGCCGGGTTGCGCGTGAACGCGACGCCGGAGCCGGAGGTCTCGCCGGTGTTGCCGAACACCATGGCCTGGACGTTGACGGCGGTGCCCCACTCGGAGGGAATGTTGTATTTCGCGCGGTAGACCTTGGCGCGGTCGTTCATCCAGGAGCCGAAGACGGCGCCGGCGGCGCCGCGCAGCTGGTCCCACGGATCGTTCGGGAACACCTTGCCGGTGCGGTCCTTCACGAGGGCCTTGAAGCGGACGACGAGCTCGGCCTGGTCGGCGGCGGTCAGCTCGGAGTCGACGATGTCCTTGTGGTACTTCTCGTGCTTGAACTCATGGATGACCGTCTCGAACGGCTCATGGTCCTCGCCTTCCTTCTTCTGCACACCCAGGACGACGTCGCCGTACATCTGGATGAAGCGGCGGTAGCAATCCCACGCGAAGCGCGGGTTGTTGGTGGCCTTCTCGAGCGCGATGACCGACTGGTCGTTCAGGCCGAGGTTGAGAATGGTGTCCATCATGCCCGGCATGGAGTCGCGGGCGCCGGAGCGGACGGCGACGAGTAGCGGCATGCCGCCGGTGGCGCCGAACTTGGTGCCCATGATCTTCCCCATGTTGGCGACGCCGGCTTCCATCTGGCCCTGCAGCGAGGCCGGGTAGGACTTCTTGTTGGCGTAGAAGTACGTGCAGACTTCGGTGGTGATCGTGAAGCCCGGGGGCACCGGGAGGCCGATGCGGGTCATTTCGGCGAGGTTGGCGCCCTTGCCACCGAGGAGGGCCTTCATCGAGCCGTTGCCGTCGGCTTTGCCGGCGCCCCACGTATAAACGTATTTGAGGGCCTTGCCGGCGGGTTTCTTCGCAGCCGTCTTTTTGACAGGCTTCTTCTTAGCGGAGGATTTTTTAGCCATGGTTATAGAAATGGGGAGCCGGTAGCGGAGCCACGGCGCGGGGGGGTGTCAACCCATTCGACAAGGCTAACGTCAGACTCTGCGCAATAAGGGAGGCTCCGGGTGGGGCGGCGGGGGCGTTCGGACCCGCCCTTATTACCGGGTCGCAGCCAAAACTCGGAGTTGCGGGGGGGAGACAAAGGTGTTTTTTCGTCCGTTCCTTGAGCGAGCAACCTACAGTCGTACAAGACGATGAGAACGAGCCGGAAAAGACCGGAGGCAAGCCCATGGGCTTCCTCGGGCACCTCGAGGAGCTGCGCGGGACCCTGATCAAGTGCGCGGTGGTTTTTGGCATCTTCGTCACGGTCATCGCCTACCAGCTGGAATACGCCACCGAGGTCCTGAACTGGCCGCTGCACCAGGTGCAGGCCGAGTTTCCCAAGTTGAAGAACGAGCTGGTGACCAACAGCCCGATGAGCGTCTTCTCGGCGGTCATCGACATCTGCCTGATGGGCGGCGTCATCCTTTCCCTGCCGTTCTGGCTCTTTTTCATCGGCCAGTTTGTGGCGCCGGCGCTGACAAAAAAAGAGATGAGGGTGATCCTGCCCACCGGCGTCTCCGCGCTGCTCCTTTTCCTGATCGGCACCGCCTTCGGCTACTTCCTGCTGACGCCGAGTACCATCCGGGTCGCGTTCCAGCTCAACGAACTGCTCGGCTACTCCGTGATGTGGACGGCGGATCGCTACTACAGCCTGCTGCTGTGGATGACGCTCGGCATGGGCGCGGCCTTTGAGTTCCCGCTGCTGGTCGTGCTCGCGGTGTACATGGGCCTCATCGAAGTCGCCACGCTGCGCAAATACCGCCGCCACGCGATCGTCGTCATCTTCATCATCGCCGCCGTCATCACGCCGACCCCGGATCCGCTCAACCAGTGCCTCTTCGCGCTGCCCCTGATCGTCCTCTACGAAATCGCCATCTGGGTCTCCGCGGCGATCGGGAAGCGGAAGGACCAAATTCCTTAAGCTCTCAGCGGCCAGCGCTCAGCTTTCAACCCGAGGCGCCGGGTTGCGGCGGTATTCGGTTTGGAGCTGATCGCTGAAAGCTGATGGCTGAAAGCTCGCCCGCGGCCCCGTTTCAAAACTTGCCCTGGCGGCCCTCGAACTGGCCGTAGTAGAGCCAGTGGAGGAGGGCGTCGCGGTAGTTGGTGGCACCGACCACGGCGGCGACGTCGGGATTGAGCGCGAGGTAGTCAACGGGACGGAACACGTTGCCGAAGACGCGACCCTCGTTCACGCCGGTGTCGCGGTAGTGCAGCCACGCGCCGTACAGGTCGTCGCCGAGGCCGACCACGATGTCGGGATACCGGGTGCGGTAATCCTGCACGTCGAAGCCGCCGGGGATGCGCCGGCCTTCGCGCCGGCCGTAGAAGTACCAGTGCAGCGCTGCGCCGCGGATGTCGGAGCCGTACACGGCCGCCAGGTCCGGATTGGTGGCGAGGTAGTTGTACGCCTCGAAGTCACCGTCGCTGCGGCCTTCCAGCGTGCCGTAGTCGATGTAGTGGTGCCACACGGTGACATTGCGCACGGCCGTCGGCGTGATGCCGCCGAAGACCGCTTGCAGGTCCGGATAACGCGCCAGGTAACTGTCGACGTTGAAGCCGATCGGCACCCGGCCCATGCGGTCCTCGAGCGGGTGGCCGTACACCAGCCAGTGCATGAGGGCTTCCCGCTTGTTGCTGCCGAAGGAGCCCTTCAGGTCCGGGTTCAGCTCGAGGTACTCGTCGACGATGAAGTTGGCATCATACGAGCGGCCCTCGAACACGCCGTAGTTGTAGTAGTGCAGCCACGCGCCGTACTTGTCGTTGGCGAAGATCGCGGCGATGTCCGAGTTGCGCAGGAAGTACCCGGCCACGCTGAACCCGGCGGGAATCCGGTCGCCGTTCTTGCGCCCTGTCGTGTACCAATACAGGGCCGCGCCGCGGAGGTTGCTGCCATAGATCGCCGCAAGGTTTGGATACTGCGCGAGGTAGGCCTGCACGTTGAATTCGCCGTCGGTGCGGCCCTCGCCGGAGCCGTAGAGGTAGTAGTGGCGCCAGGCTTGATCCAGTTTGTCCGGCACATCGCCGATCCCCGCGGCGACGTCGCCGTTGTGCGCGAGGTAGCCCAGGGCGTCGAAAAGCGCCGGGCGGGGCGGCGGGATGAGTCCGGTCAGCACCGCGACGTGATGGGCACCGCCGGCAATCGCCGACACGCCACTCAGGCCGGCCGGAAGGACAGTCTGGCCGTATTCATTGTCCCCCCACACCACCACCGAGCCGTCTCCCTTCAGGGCCATGCTGAACAGGTCACCCGCGGCGATGGCGGTCACGCCACTCAGGCCGGCCGGGATACTACACTGGCCCTGCGCGTTTGAGCCCCAGGTGACGACGGTACCGTCGCTCTTCAAGGCCAGGGTGTGGTATTGCCCCGCGGCGATGGCGGTCACGCCAGTGAGGCCGGCGGGAACGGTGGCCTGGCCGAAATCGTTGAAGCCCCAGGCGACGACGGTGCCGTCGCTTTTCAGGGCCACGCTATGATACATCCCGGCGGCGATGGCGGTCACGCCGGTGAGGCCTGCGGGAATGGTCGTTTGTCCCTGGGCATTGAAGCCCCAGGCCACCACCGTGCCGTCGCTCTTCAGCGCCATGGTATGGAAGTCGCCCGCGGCGATGGCGGTCACGCCGCTGAGACCGACGGGAACATCGGCCTGGCCCTGCACGTTATATCCCCAGGCCACGACGGTCCCGTCGTTTTTCAGGACCACGATGTGGGCAATACCCGCCGAAATCGCCGTCACGCCGGTGGCGGCGGCCGGGATGTCCGTCTGGCCGTTGAACAGGTTGACGCCCCAGACGGCCACCGTGCCGTCGCCTTTCAGGGCCACGCTGAGATCGCCGCTCGCCGCGATCGCGGTCGCATTGCCGATGCCCGCGGGAATGATCGTCCGGGCGTCGTTGATGCCCCACGTGACGATGTTGTTATCCGTGGCCGACACCGGGTTCACCGTCAGGATGGCGTGGACGGTGGAGACGGAGCCCGACGAGTTGGTCGCCAGCGCGCGGTAGCGATAGAGGTTCTGGCCGAGCGTGACGGCATTCACCGTCAGGGTGGCGGTGGTGACGCCACTGTAGGTGGAGTCGTCGGCGAGGGTGCTCCAGTTGTAACCGTTGTCGGTCGACAACTCCCATTGAAAGGTCGGCGCGGGGTTGCCGCTGGCCGCGACGGTGAACATGGCGTTTTGGCCGGCGTTCACGGTCTGGTTGGCAGGCTCCGTCGTGATGGCGGGACTGACATTGCTGTTGCTGGCCGTCGTGAAGCTGCCGGTGAGATCGCCGGGGAGCGCGTTGCCGGCCGTGTCGTGGAAATTCTGGGCGCCGCCGGTCGGGTTCAAGGTCCAGCTGATCGTCGCGCTGGCGGGCAGGGCGGTGTTGTAGGTGCAGGTGAGCGTCTGTCCGCCTCCGCTCCACACATAGGAAAACTGGTTCGCGGTTACGTTGTTGCTCCAGGTGATTGAATACCCCGCCTGCATCGGCTCGTTGAACGTGAAGGAAACCGTCGAGTTGAGCGCGACGTTCGTCGCCCCGTTGGCCGGCGTGCTGGCCGCCAACGCGGGCGGGGTCACGTCACTGCTCAGGAGCGAGGCGACGAAATTCGCCGTCCCGGTGCCGCTCGAAACGACCGCGGTCTGCGGGGTCACGCCGTTGAAGCCGTGATTGTTCAGGTCCGAGCTGCGGGGGCTGACATGCCACGACGTGTTGTTGAGCACCTGCAGCGTGTAGGAACCGTTGGCGTCGGTCTCGATGCAGCCGGAGTTGTAGGGCACGCCATTGCCCGTGATGTTCGCGTCCACGTGCACCCCGGGGATCGGGTTGTTCAGCGCGTCCTTTACGGTGCCGGAGATCGTGCCGGTCGCGCGCTGGAAGGTCAGGAGGAGCCCGTTCTGGTCGACGCCGTCGACGACGACGTAGTTGTAGTTGTGCTGGTCCACGAGCTGGCGTGCGGTGGTCTCCTCGCACTCCAGGGCGACGTTCCAGGTGTTGGCGTTCACGCCCACGTCAAAGTTGCCGCTGGCATCGGTCATGGGATAACGGGAGCCGGTACCGTCGGAAATGATCGGGTACTTCTGCACCACGAGGGTCATGTTGGCGATCGGCGCGCCGCTGTCGTCCTGGACGTGCCCGCGCAAGTGCGCCGTCACGGCGTTGAGCACGACATCGGCCGGCATCGCCTGGCCGGCGTTGAGCGTGACATTCGGAATGGTGCCGGCCGTGTAGCCGGGCGGAACATTGTCTTCCGGCACGTTCACCGACCAGGTGCCCGCCGTGACTGCGATGGCGTAGTTGGCATTGGGCGTGTAGCTCCGGCCCTCCCCGTAGAGGGTGCCTTGATTGGTGGCGACGAGCTCGATGCCGTTCAGGGGGTTGTTCGCGTTGTCCTTCACCGTCCCATAGATGAGCGCGGTGGCTTTCGGCAGGTTGATATTCACCCCCGGGGCGGCGGCGGAGCTGGTGTCGGCGCCGACGCTGGCGTTGTTGAAGTTCAGGTAGCCGAGCGCGCCCAGGGAAATATCCGAGACCTCGATCTGCCACTGGTCCGCCGTGACCGGCGCAGTGTAGGTGCCGTCGGGGTTCGAACTGATGACCGTGGCCAGGCCGGATTCGGATTGCACGAAAAGCTGCACGCCGCCGAGTCCGGCGTCGTTGCCGGCGTCCGCCACCTTGCCGGAGATGAACGTGGTGGCCGGGACCACGACGAGATTTTGGGTGGGGGTTTGCCCGGCGCCCAGTGCCACCGTCGGGGAGGCACCGAAATTCGTGAGGTAGCCCCGTTTGAAGGCGACCACCTGGTAGGAACCGACCGGGGCCGGGAGGGTGAACTGTCCGTTGACGTCGGCGACGATCCCGCCGGCAAACTCGCCGTCGGTGGTCGCGTCGAGCAGGGCGACGCTGGCGTAGGGCACGGGATCGGTGCCATCAGTAACCGTGCCGCTGATGGACTGGGCCTGGGCGGGCAGGGTGACGGTCAGGGAACAGGTGAACGGGGCGAACGCCGACGTCGGGCTCGAAATCCGGACGAGCTGTGCACCGGCCAGACGGCCGAGTTCCGGACCAGAGGCCGGGGTCAGGTTGACACTGATCTGGCCGTCGGCGGCGAGGTCCTCGTCGCCGGGGACGTTGAGATTGCGCACGCCGCCGATGGAAGACACCTGCCCGTCGGTGACGGAAAAGCTCGCGGCGAGAAACTCCGGCGGAGCGATCACGCCGTTGGCATTCGCATCGACGCAGCGTTCCACGTTGATGGTTTCGCCTGGCGTGAGGCCCGTCACGAGGAGAACCACGGGCGTCGTCGAGGCGGTGCTCGTGGTAGTGGGGGTGAGTGTGGCCCCGACGGCGGCGCTGGCCGGGTGGGCGAACAGGGAAAACAGCGCCACGACGAGGCTGATGCTGGACCCACCGCGGGATCGATTCTGGGGCGCAACGCAGGGAGTCGATTGTGGGTTCATGGGGGGAGCGTTGGACCAAACCGGGATCCGTCGGGCCGGGTTTGGCGCCACTGGGGTTGTGGTTGCGCTGAGCGACAGGCGGTTGGGAATGGGGGGGCTGCGGCCGAACCACCGCCGGGCGGTAGCTCGCGAAAATAGTCTCTTGGGCCGCATGGTTCTTATCGGTCCTTCCCCGGCGATTCACGTCCCAAACCGGGGGAGCACCGGTTAGTAGCGGGATGCATGACCGGCGCCCTTGGCGTCGCCGGCCGGCTACGGACTGCAACCACACCCCGGCCTGAGGTCACGCCTTCCCCTGTCGGGCAAACAAAAGGGGCGGACCGAAGTCCGCCCCAAAGAGGTAGGCTGCTGAATCGCCTTATTGGCGCGAGGCGCGCTGGAACTTGAAGACGACCTTGAGCATGTTCCAGGCGAGCCAGAACACGCCGGCCATGCAGCCGGCGGCGAGGCCGCCCCAGAGTTTGATCATCGCCGGGTCGCTCGACGGCACGTGCGAGTGCACGAGCCAGTAGAAGATCGCAAACGCGACCGCGGTGAGCGCGAGGTCGATGACCAGGGAGACGACGTTGAGCGGCTTTTTCTCGGACGATGACATGGCCGCAACTCAAGGAACCGCCCCGGCTTTGTCGAATCGAAACTTGGGATCACGAGATCGGGGAGGTTTGGGATCCACCACGAAATACACGGAATACACGAAAGTGGCCGAACTCGGTAGCGTGGTCCGGTTCTTTCGTGTGTTTGGTGTGTTTCGTGGTGAATCGGTTCGGAGATCACCACGCGGAGCCGTTAGGGGACGCATTCGTGGTCATAGGCAGATTGATAAAGACATATTGATGGATCTCCAAAGCTGTCGTTTGATGCGCAGCAAGGTTTTCCGCGGCCCGTTGCCTGATACCGGGCCAGGCCCGCCGCGATCCCTTCCCGGCCCGCGCCCTCCTTGGCCGCGCGCTTCGCGGGCGAACTGTACGCCCGGGTTTCCGCCGCCGGAGCACGCTTCGTGGTCGCGCGAACTTGTGCGATGCATTCTACAATTAGAGCCGCACCAAATTTGTGCCTGCGGTTCGTCTGGCTCCCTTCACCTCGCACACGCTTCGGTTCGGCAGCAAAGCCAGCGTTCCTCTCCCCCCGCCATACCCCGGTCACCAAAGCAAAGGGAAGGGAACGTAACCCAAAACCATGAAAAATGTAGCGTCCAGTAATGTGTCCGCGCTCCGGCGCGTTTACCGTCAGGGCTTCCTCCTTGCCGGCTTGCTCGTAGCCTCCCTCCCTCTCGGCGCCGCCACCGGCACCGATCACGGCTTCTTCTGGCAAAACTATGTCAGCGGCGGCTCGTCCTCGATATCGTTTCCCCAGGCGGGCACCTACCCGGGCAATTTCGCCGTCAGCTATAACAACGTCGGTGACGTCGTCGCCGGCAAGGGCTGGAACCCCGGTTCCTCGACGCGCGTCATCGGCTACAACATCGGCGCCCTCAGCGGCAGCTACAACTTCGTCGGCGTCTACGGCTGGACCACGAATCCGCTGATCGAGTACTATGTCTGCGAGCTCGGCTCGATCACGTGGAACGCGCAGAACGTCGGTTCGGTTTCGAGCGACGGACACAACTATGGCCTGTGGAAACACCAGCAGGTCAACCAGCCGTCCATCCAGGGCACCGCCACGTTCTGGCAGTTCATGAGCCAGTGGGGCGGATCGTCCACCGGGACGAACCGGTCCATCACCATCGCCAACCACATGAACGCGTGGAAGAGCAAGATGGGCGCGATGGGCGCCAACAACCTCCAGATCTTCGCGATCGAGGCCTACGGCAACAAGAGCGGTTACATCAACGCCACGGTGTGGTGACCGTGCTGCGCCCGGATTGATTCACGCTGCGCCGGGCCCCGCCCGGCGCAGCCTTCCGCTCCGGCGGCGTCCCCGAACGGGATGGCGGCCGGACTTTCTTACCCCGCGCTTTCCTTCCGCCGCATGAGAAAATTGATCGCCGGCCTGCTCGCCGTCGCCGCCACCGCCTGCCTGCAGGCGCAATCCCTCAGCCTGGTGTGGATCGAGGGCGGCGCCTTCAAGAACCCGCGTTCGAACTACGCCGGCCGGGGCGTCGTGGTGCCGGGCTTTTACCTCGGCCAGTATGAGGTGACGCAGCGCGAATGGACCGCGGTGATGGGTGCCAATCCCTCGCAATTCCCCGGCGCCGACCGCCCGGTCGACACCGTGAGCTGGTATGACTGCATCGAGTACTGCAACCGGCGCAGCGCGCAGGAGGGTCTCGAGCCTTATTATGTCATCGCCAAGGACCGGCCGGATCCGGCCAACCGGACGGTCGTCGACGACGTGAAATGGACGGTGACCGTCAAGGCCGGCGCCAATGGCTACCGGCTGCCGTCGGAGATGGAATGGGAATATGCGGCCGGCGGCGGCCAGCAGTCGCGCGGCCATGTCTACAGCGGCAGCGACGATGTGGACGCGGTCGCCTGGTACTGGCGCAATGCCGGTGACGAGCGGCTGGAGGATCCCTGGAACTGGCCGCGCATCCAGGAGAACCACAACCAGACCAAGCCCGTCGGGACCAAAGCGCCCAACGAGCTCGGCCTTTTCGACCTGTCGGGCAACGTGCGTGAATGGTGCTGGGATTGGTTCGGCGAGTTGGACGAGCAGGGCGCTCCGCCCGCGGGGAGCACCGCGGAAACGGGCCGGGTGTGGAAGGGCGGCGGTTGGATGGGCGGCGATTTCTGCTGCGCGCCGGCCTTTCGCGGCAGCCACGATGCCAACGGCCGCGGCCCCGACCAGGGATTGCGCGTGTGCCGCAGCCGTTAGGGACCAAGACCATGTCCACGCCGCTGCGCTTTTCCCTCGGGGCGAACCTCCTGCTCGCCGGAATCGTCGCCGCATTGCTGTGGCGGAATCCGCCATTCGCCTCGCCCCCGGCCGTCCCCGCCGCGATTCCGCCCGGCGTCGCCGCGCCGCAAGGACCGTCGGCCGAACCGGCCGCCGCCCGGCCGCCCCGGGCCGGTACCGGCCTCACTCCGGATACGATCGCGCTGCTCGAGCAGCATGGGATTTCGCGCCGCATGCTGGCCGGCGCGGTGATCGAGGAGCATGACCGCCAGACCGCGCGGCGCGCGCTCGAACTGCAGAAGCGCCATGCGCCCCTGGCTGTGCCCGCGGCGGAGATGCGCGCGCTGGCTCGGAAGGAAAACGAGGACCAGGTGCGCGAGCTGAAGGCGGTGCTCGGCGAGGAGGGTTACCGGGACTGGGACAAGGAGCAGGTGCTGCGCGCCCTGAACCGCGCCCGCCTGCCCGGCGACGAATTGCCGCTGAGTGCGGCGGAGGCGGAGGCGGCGTACCGGCTGCAGAAGGCGTTCGATGAACAGAACCAGGGCTTTCAGGAGGCGATGGAGGACGGTGTTTCCGACCGGGCCGACATCGGTGCGCTGCAGGCGCAGGCGCAGCAGGCGTTGGATCGGGAGCTGGAGCAACTGCTCGGCCGGCAGCGGTTCAATGAGCTGCGCGGCAACGTCGATCCGGCCACGGAAGTTTACCGGACGTACGGCGGGCTGTCCCCGACACCCGCCCAGGCAGATGCGGTGCTTCGCGCCGAGGCGGCCTATCGCGCGCAGGAGGCGGCGCTCGGGCAGCGCGCGGGCGCCGGCGATGCCGCGACCCTGGCGGCGGAATTGAAGACGCTCGCCGACGCGCGCGATGCCGAGTTGGGCCGGATCTTCGGTGCCGAGGCCTATGCGGGCATCAAGCGCCAGAACGATCCCGCCTACCAGACGCTCCGGCAGTACGCCGAGGCGTGGGAACTGCAGGAGGGCGACATCAACGCCGTGTACCAGACCCTCCACGCCTTCAACGACCAGGCGGAGCGCACGCGCGGTGCCGCGACGCTGCACGAGGCTGCGGGCCAGCCGGTAAACTGGCCGGCGATCAATGCCGCCATCGAGCAGGCGCGCCGCCAGGCTGAGGCGGAGGTGGGAGAGCGGATCGGCGCCGACCGACTCCGCCGCCTGGAGCAGAACGGTCTGCTGGCGGGGCCCTGAGCAGGAGTCGTGGCCCGTGCCCGCTCTGATGGGGGAACGACGCGCCGCGAGCATTCAGAAGAGGCGGGGCGGCCTGGGAAGCAGAGTCGTTGGGCGAAGCAGGGGTGATTGGAATCGGATCGGCGGGCCAACATCGCCGTCGCTTGATATGCATCAAGGCGGTCTCCGGCCGTTCGTCCGATACTGGGGGCATGTCCTCTGCGACCTTTTCGCTGCCAGCCGTACCCGTGTCCCCGCGCCCGGCGGTGGTCCGCTCCACTGCCGCCACCGTCTTCCTGCCGAAGGAGCACGGGTCGTGGTCGCTGGCCTTGGAACCGCTGGCGCTCGGACTGCTGGTCGCGCCCTCGTGGGCGGGTGGGGCGCTGGCGGGGGCGGTACTCGCCGGCTTCTTTGCCCGGCGTCCGCTCCGGGCTTCCTTCGTCGCGGGCGATCGGTTCCGCCAACAAGCAGCCCGCGAGACGCTGGTGATGTGGGGCGCGCTGGCGCTGGCCGGCCTGTTCGAGGCCGGCGTGCTCGGCGGTTGGTCCGCCCTGTGGCCGCTGCTGCCGGCGGCGGGGTTGGGCCTGTGCTTTGCGCATTGGGATGGGCGGGGTGACGGACGCAGCGCGGGCGCGGAACTGGCCGGCAGCGCGGCGTTCGCGCTGGTGCCGGCGGCTCTCGCCACGCTTGCCGGAAAACCGCCGGCGGTGGCGTTGACCCTCGCGGCCCTCGTGCTGGCCCGCTCGGTGCCCACGGTGATCACGGTGCGCGGTTACCTGCGCACGGCGAAAGGCGCTGCGCCCGCGACCGGCGCAGCGGTGGCCGTTTCCGCGGCGGCCTGCGCCGGCCTGGTCGCCCTGACGGCAATGGGGATGGCGCCGCGTCTCGCCGGGGCGCTCGGGCTCGTGCTCCTCGCGCGCACTCTCTGGCTGGCCGGACCCTGGCGCCCGGCCTGGCCGGCGCGGCGCATCGGGCAAATCGAGGCCGCCCTCGGCCTCCTCTACGTCCTCCTGCTGGCTGCATCCTGGGCGTAGCTTTCGGCAAAAAACGCCCAGCCTTGATGCGCGTCAATGCGTCTACCCGTTGTGCCAGCTATGCTGGCCTCTCCACGAAATTCTCCATGAAAACGCCCCGCCTTCCCCTCGCAGCCCTCGCTGCGCTCCTCATCGCCGGCACGGTCCGGGCCAATGAAGGCCCGACCGATGTCCAGGGGCCCGTCGTGCTCCCGCCCGAGATGCTCAATCTCCCGGTCGAGCAGGCGGTCCTCACGTCCCCGCCGCACGTGCCGCCGCCGATCAAGCGCGACCACGCGGCGCGCGTCGTCGTCAACCTTGAGGTCCGCGAGGTCGTGGGCCGCCTCGCCGACGGCGTCGAGTACACCTTCTGGACCTACGGCGGCAGCGTACCGGGCTCGTTCATCCGCATCCGCGAGGGCGACATCGTCGAGTTTCACCTGAACAACCACCCGTCGTCCAAGCTGCCGCACAACATCGACCTTCATGCCGTCACCGGTCCGGGCGGCGGTGCGGCCAGCACCTTCACGGCGCCGGGCCACAGCTCGCAGTTCACCTTCGAGGCGCTGAATCCCGGGCTCTACGTCTACCACTGCGCAACCGCGCCGGTCCCCATGCACATCGGCAACGGCATGTACGGCCTCATCCTCGTCGAGCCGAAGGAAGGCCTGCCGCCGGTCGATCGCGAGTTCTACGTGATGCAGGGCGAGTTCTACACCACCGGCAAATACGGCGAGGAGGGACTGCAGTCCTTCGACATGGCCAAGGCCATCGACGAGCGCCCGCCCTACATCGTCTTCAACGGCGCGGTCGGCTCGCTCGTCGGCGACAAGGCCATGGGCGCGAAGGTCGGTGAACGCGTTCGCATCTACTTCGGCGTCGGCGGGCCGAACGTCACCTCGTCGTTCCACGTCATCGGCGAGATCTTCGACGCGGTCTACCCCGAGGCCGGCCTGAAGCTGCCCAATCACAATGTGCAAACCACGCTCGTGCCCTCGGGCGGCGCCGCGGTCGTCGACTTCAAGGTGGACGTGCCCGGCACGTTCATCCTCGTCGATCACTCGCTCACCCGCGCCTTCAACAAGGGCGCCCTCGGCATGCTCAAGGTCGCCGGCGACGCCAACCGCGTCATCTACTCGGGCAAGGAAGTGGACGCCGTGTACCTCGGCTCGCAGGCCGAGGAGGGTTCCGATTCGTCGAAGCGCGAGGCCGAGCTGAAGGCCAGGATCGCCGCCGAGATGAAGTCGAATCCCGCCATCGCCGGCCTCACCAAGGAAATGCAGGTCGAGAAGGGCAGGCAGGTCTACATGGGCCTGTGCTTCGCCTGCCACCAGCCCGACGGCAAGGGGCTGCCCAACGTCTTCCCGCCGCTGGCCGGTTCGGATTACATGCTCGCCGACCGCGAGCGCGCCATCCGCATCGTGCTCAAGGGCCTCACGGGCCCCGTCACCGTCAGCGGCAAGACCTACGAAAGCGCCATGCCGCCGCAGGAGGCCGCGCTCACCGACGCGCAGGTCGCCGATGTGCTCACCTACGTCTTCAACGAGTGGGGCAACAAGGGCGAGTCGTTCACCGCCGACCAGGTGAAGTCCATCCGCAACCAGGCGCATTAGGCAATCCGGTAGGGCCGGTCTCCGACCGGCCCCACTCAACGCCCAACCCTCAACGCTCAACGTCCGACGCCCAACTCCGCCATGTCCCTCCGCACCCTCATCCTCTGCTACACCTTCGCGCTCTCAAGCGCGGTGGCAGCGCTGGGTGCGGCAGACCCGGCGCCGATGCGGCCGATTCCGGCGGGCGTCTATGTACCGCTGCTGCGTACGACGAAGGACGCCGCGCAGGTTCCGGTGGCGTCGTTCCTGCTCGATGCGCTGCCGGTCACCAACGCGGAGTTCCTCGCCTTCGTCACCGCCAACCCGAAGTGGCGCCGCTCCGTCGTCAGCCCGCTCTTCGCCGACTCGTCCTACCTTGAGACGTGGGCCGGCGATCTCGAACCCGGGCCGCGCGCCCCGGCCAACGCGCCGGTGGTGCGTGTCTCGTGGTTCGCCGCCCGCGCCTACGCGCGCTGGGCCGGCAAGCGCCTGCCGACCACTGCCGAGTGGGAGCTCGCCGCCGCGGCCGGTTACACGCGGCCCGACGGCCGCAACGACGAGGCGTTCACCCGCGATCTCTACGCCTGGCTGGCGCGCCCCGTCCCCGCGGTGCTGCCGGCGGCCGACTCCGCCCGGCCCGACTACCACGGCGTGCGCGGCCTGCACGGGCTCGTCTGGGAATGGGTCGACGATTTCAACACCGCGCTCGTCACGGGCGAGTCCCGCGCCGACACCGGCCTCGACCGCGACCTCTTCTGCGGCGCCGGCGCCGTGGGCGCCAAGGATACCAGCGACTATGCCGCGTTCATGCGCCAGGCGCTCCGTTCCTCGCTCCAGGCTAACAATACCACCACCTCGCTCGGCTTCCGCTGCGCGCGCGACGCCGAGCCGGCCACCGCTTCCACGCCATGAAGACCCACCGCATCCTGATCCTCACCGCCCTGGCCCTGTGGGGCGGAAACCTGGCCGCCGCCGACGCGCCGGCCGCGGCCTGCTGCCAGGACGAGCCCGTCGCGCAGCAAGCGGACGCCTGCTGCCGCGCGACCCCGGCTGACGCCGCGCCGTTCAGCGCGAAATCGCTGTACCAAACCGACGTTGCGTTCACCGACGACGCCGGCCGGGCGTTTCCGCTCGGCGAACTGCGCGGCCGGCCCGTGGTGCTGACGATGTTCTTCGCCTCGTGCGGCTACGCGTGCCCGCTGCTCGTCACCGACATGGAGGCGCTCCGCGCCCGGCTGCCCGCGGACATCCGCGACCGCGCCGCCTTTGTGCTCGTGAGCTTCGACGTCGCACGCGACACGCCCGCGGCGCTCGCGCAGTATCGGGTCCAGCGGCGTCTCGATGACCGGTGGGTGCTGCTGCACGGCAACGACGACGCGGTGCGCGAACTGGCCGCCCTGCTTGGCGTAAAGTACCGCCGCGAGGCGGATGGCTCGTTCTCGCATTCCAACCTCATCACCGTCCTCAACGCCGGGGGCGAGATCGTCCACCAGCGCACCGGCCTGAAGGGCGGACTCGACGAGGCCGCCGCCGCGCTGGTGGTTGCGGGACGGGACTAATTCTTACAGAAGGAAACGAAGGTCACGGAGAAGCAGCCCCGAGGCAGGACCCGATTTCCTTGTTCCCTTCGTTCTCTTCTGTGCAACTCCACCTCACCTCATGTCCGCGCCCAAATTCAAAACCCTCGACGTCCGCCCGCTGATCGCCCGGGGGGAGGAGCCCTTCAGCGCGATCCGCACGGCGGTGGACCGCCTCGCCGTGGGGCAGGGACTGACGGTGATCGCGCCCTTTCTGCCGGCCCCGCTGATCGAGCGGCTCAAGGGCGAGGGATTTGCCTCTGCGATCGAGCCGCGTCCCGGCGGTGCGTGGGCCGTCAACTTCTGGAAGGAATGAGCTCGCGCGGGCGAGACGGCGGCCGCCCCAACCCGGCCGGGAGGTGGACGGAAATATCGCGCGGGAAAGTTTTTGCACGCGACACGACCGCCGGCGTGGCTATCCAGTTTCCGGTGATGCGCGCGCCTCCTCCCGTCTCCGAGCTCAAGCTCACCGGCCTCGTCGGCAGCCTGCGCGGCTGCCAGCTCTTCTCGAGCCTGACCGAGGCCGACTTGCGGTCGATCGCGTCCTTCGCCGTCCCGATCAAACTCGACAAGGACGACTACTTGTTCCGCGAGGGCGAGCCGTCGCGGGGCTTCTATCTCGTGCAGGCGGGCGCGATCAACGTTCACCGCGTCAGTGCCACGGGCAAGGAGCAGGTGATCCACGTGTTTCGCGCGGGGGAATCGTTCGCCGAGGCAGCGCTGGCCTCGCCCACCGGCTACCCGGCGCATGCGCGGGCGGTGGAGCCGAGCACCATCCTGCTCATCCCGAAGGTCCCGGTCCTCGAGTTGATCGGCCGGCGCCCGGACCTCGCGCTGCGCATGCTGGGCTCGATGAGCGCACACCTGCGGGTGCTGGTGGGCGCGCTCGACGATCTCACCCTGAAGGACGTGGAGTCCCGGCTGCTCAACTGGCTGGCGAAAAACGGCCGGGCGGCGCGGGGCGGCGTGATCCAGCTGCCGGGCACCAAGCGCGTGCTCGCGGCCGAGCTCAGCACGAGCAGCGAGACCCTTTCCCGCACCATGGCGCGGTTGCGCGACGAGGGCCTGATCACGGTCGCAGCGCGCAGCATCACCGTCCGGGACCCGGCCGCGGTGGAAGCGCGGTTGCGGCGCAACCTGGGCGAGGCCTGAGCCATGCCAACCGCTCCCGTTGTCCCGGCTTCGCTCTACGACCGCCTCGGCGGGCGGCCGGCGCTGCAGCAATTGCTGAAGTACTTCTACGCCGACGTCCGCCAGCACGCGGAGATCGCCCCGATCTTCGCTGCGCACATCGAGGACTGGCCGGCGCACCTGGAGAAGATCGCGGACTTCTGGTCCGGCGTCACCGGCGGCCCGGCGCTTTACAGCGGCGGCATGCCCTTCAAGCACACACCGCTCGGCATCGAGGAGAGGCATTTCCAAGCCTGGCTCGGCCTCTGGGCGCGGCAGTGCCGGGCGCGCCTGGCGCCGGCGGAGGCGGAGGAGTTGATCACGATCGCCGAGACGATCGGCCAGCGCCTGCGGCAAATGGTGGCGATGTATGGCGGCAAGCCGGCCGGCGGCGGACGCGTGGGTTGACGACGGATCGATCCCGATCCCGGAGGGGTTACCACGAAATACACCAAATTCACCAAAGACGGCCGAATCGTCGGTATCGGCAATCGGGTCCCTTTCGTGTATTTGGTGTGTTTCGTGGTGAAAACGGTTTGGAGGATCGAAGCTCTCCATTCGATGAGCTGTTAGTTGAATTGCCTCGCGCCACGGGCGCAAAGGACGCCACGGGAAGATGTCCTTTCGTCGCGACCGTGGCGCCCTTTGCGCGAGGCCTCCGTCAATCGCCCGGCGGCTTGACGTAGCTCAAGGCCGGCACCGGCCGGTTCTGCGATAGTGGGGCATGACCAGCACATTCGCCCCCACCGCTCCCGTCGCCCTTACGCCCGAGACCACCATCGGCAGCCTCGTCGCCGCCCGCCCGATCTATGCCCGGCTGTTCGAGAAGCTCGGCATCGACTATTGCTGCGGCGGCAAGCTGTCGATCGCCGCCGCGTGCGAGCGGCTCAAGCTCGACGTCGGCACGACGCTCGCGTTCCTCGAGTCCACCGCCGCCCTCCTCCAGGCGGGCCCGGCCGAAGTGGATGCCGCCGCGATGAGCCTGACGGAGCTGGCCGACCACATCGAGGCCACGCACCACGCGTACTTGAAGGAGGAGCTGCCGCGTCTTGTCGAGATGGCCGGGCGCGTCGCGCACAAGCACGCGGAGCGCGACCCGCGCCTGCCCGAAATCTTCGCGGCGACGCGGGACCTGGCGGAGGAGATGATCTGCCACATGCAGAAGGAGGAGTTCATCCTGTTTCCGCTGGTCCGGCAGATCGATGCCGGCCGCGGCGGCGCCGGGGCGGCGCTGCTGTCCGGCCCCATCCACCAGATGGAGGACGAGCACCAGGCCGCGGGCGACGCCACGGCGCGCCTCCGGCTGCTGACCGACGGGTTCGCGACAGCCACCGCCATCTGCAACACGCATCGGGCGCTGCTCGACGGGCTGGCGCGCTTCGAGGCGGATCTGCACCGCCACGTGCACAAGGAAAACAACGTGCTCTTTCCGCGGGCGCTGGCCCGGGCCGCGGGATCGAGTTGACGCAAGATATGCGCAGCCCGGGCCAAGCCATGCGAGGCCGCGTCCGGGCCATTGCGCTAAAGTCGTCCCCAGCATTCCACGCCATGCTCACCGTCGACCTCGATCTTATCCGCAAGTACGACCGCCCGGTCCCGCGGTATACCTCGTATCCCACCGCCGCCGGCTTTCGCCACTGCGCGGAGCCGTCTGCGCTGCTGGCCCACGTTGACGAGGCGAACCGGACGGCCGCGCTGCCGCTGTCGCTCTACTTCCACCTCCCGTTTTGCGCGTCGCTGTGCTGGTTCTGCGGGTGCACCACCGTCATCGGTCCGCCGGCCGGCGCAGCGGCGCGCTACCTCGATTATCTCGAGAAGGAGATCAAGCTCATGGCCCCGCGGGTCCGCGCGGACCGGCGCGTCGTGCAGGTCCATCTCGGCGGCGGCACACCCACCTTCCTGACGGCGGCGGAACTGACGCGGCTGGCAGGGATGATCCGCGGTCATTTCAACGTGGCGCCGGATGCGGAGCTGAGCGTCGAGATCGACCCGCGCCGGCTGGTGCCCGGGCAGGTCGATGCACTGCGCGCGGCCGGGTTCACGCGCGCCTCGCTGGGCGTGCAGGATTTCGACCCGCGGGTCCAGCTGGCGATCCACCGCGTGCAGCCGCGCGCGCAGACGGAGCAGGCCATCGCCTGGCTGCGGGCGGCGGGCTTCAACTCGATCAACGTCGACCTCATCTACGGCCTGCCGTTGCAGACCGCGGAGAGCTTCGCCCGCACCCTCGAGCAGGTGCAGGAGCTGGCGGCCGACCGGCTCGCGATTTTCAGCTACGCCCATGTGCCGTGGATGAAGCCCGCGCAAAGGATCCTCGAGCGCAGGCAACTGCCGGCGCCGGAGGTGAAGCTCGGGATGTTCAAGCGCGCCGTCGAGACGCTGACCGCCGGCGGCTATCACTATATCGGCCTCGACCATTTCGCGCGCCCGGACGAGGAACTGTCGCGGGCGCAGGCGGCCGGGACGCTGCAGCGCAACTTCCAGGGTTACAGCACGCGTGCCGGGGCCGAGGTGATGGGCTTCGGCATGTCGTCGATCGCGCAGACACCGGCGAGCTACCGCCAGAACCACAAGGAGCTCGAGCGCTATTATGCCGCGCTCGACGCCGGCGTGGTGCCGGTGGCCCGCGGGTTGGAGCTGACCGACGAAGACCAGCGCCGGCGCGAAATCATCATGCGCCTGATGTGCCGGCTGCGGCTGGACTTTGCCGAGTTGTCGCGGGACCTCGCGTGCGATTTTCCCTCCATCTATGCGACGCAGCTGGCGCGCCTGGGCCCCCTCGCGGTGGACGGCCTCGTGCGCTTCACGCGAGAGGGAGTGGAGGTGACGGATCCCGGCCGGCTCTTCCTGCGCAACCTTGCCGTTTGCTTCGATGCCTACCATGCGGCCGACAGCTTGCGGCACGCCCGCGCCGTATGATGGCGCGGCCCGGCGGCGCCGACACGATCTTGTTAACATGAAAACCATCCTAGTCCCCGTCGATTTGTCCGCGGTGTCGCGCCGGGTGTGCGATGCCGCTTGCGATCTGGCCCACGCGATGGGCGCGCGCCTGCTGCTCCTGCATGTGGTCCAGCCCCCGTCGGTCATGATTTCGGATCTGTATCTGGTGAGTTCGGCCCAGACCGAGGAGATGCTCGTGGCGGCGGAACGCGTCGGTGACGAGCGGTTGCGCGAGTTGGGCGAAAGATGCGCCGAGCGCGGCATCTCGACCCGCCAGCTGCGCCGCATGGGCTCGGCCGTGCCGGAGATCCTCACCCAGGCGGGCAAGGCCGACTACGTCGTCATGGGGTCGCACGGCCACAGCGCCGTGTACGACCTGCTGGTGGGCAGCACCACGCACGGGGTGCTGAAGAAAGCCCCGTGTCCCGTGCTGATCGTGCCGCCGGCTCGCAAGGGCCGCTGATGACCCGGAGTCGCTGTCATCCAGGAATCCCCGGACGCGAGCCGCGTGCCTGCGGGCGTTGGCGGCGGGACGCTTGGCCTTTGGTCTATCCGGGCCGGGGCACTTTGAAAGTTGCCTGGCCCCCGGGCGGGATTCTACCTTAACGGCATCGTGTCCACGCCCGATACCAGCGCCAAGCGCAGCCGTGCCCTCGTCGAGCACCTGAAGCGTTCGGACCTTTACCAGGACTACGAAAGGGCTTTCCGGGAAACCACCGGGCTGCCGATCAGCCTGCGCGCGATTGACAGCTTCGACCTGCCGCATGCCAAGGACCCGAAGGGCAATCCGTTCTGTGCGCTGATGGCGCAGACCAATCACTCGTGCGCGGCGTGCCTGCAACTGCAGCGCAAGGTGGAGGAACAGGCCCGGCTCGAGCCGGCGACGTTGAAATGTTTCGCCGGCCTGTGCGACTCGGCCGTGCCCGTGCGGGTGGGGCAGGACCTGGTCGCGTTCCTGCAGACCGGCCAGATTCTCCTGCACCGGCCCCGGCGGCAGGAGTTCAACAAGTTTGCGCGCGAACTGATCGGCTGGGGCGTGGAGACCGACCTCAAGCGATTGGAGGAGGCGTATTTCCAGACCCGGGTCCTCGACCGGAAACAGTACGAGGCTGTGCTCCGGCTGCTCACGATCTTCGCCCAGCACCTGGCGATGCTCAGCAACCAGCTGATGGTCGCCGCCGAGCAGGTCGAATCACCGGTGGTGTCGCGCGCCAAGATCTTCATCGCGCAGCACCAGGACAACGAGATCACCCTGAGCGAGGTGGCCGCGGCGGTGAGCACGAGTGCGTTCTATTTCTGCAAGGTGTTCAAGCAGGCCACCGGGCTCACCTTCACCGACTATCTCGCGCGCGTGCGGATCGAGAAGGTGAAGAACCTCCTGCTCAACCCGCACAAGCGCATCAGCGAGGCGGCCTACGCGGCGGGTTTCCAGTCGCTGTCGCAGTTCAACCGCGTGTTCCGTCGCGTGACCGGCCAGACCCCGACGGTGTGGCGCGCGAAGCTGGCGCGGAATTGAACCCCGGGCGGGCGGGGGCAAGGGATTCGGTCAGCGCTGCGTGATCGTCGCGCAAGCCGCGGTCTCGCGGTGGCGGCACACGCCGCACAACGCCTCGATTTCCCGCCGCGCCAGGGCACGGAAGATCCGCAGCACGATTTCGAATTCCTCGCCGAGCGCCGCACCGGCGCCGGCCCGGAGGGCGAGTTCGCCGGTGCCGTAGTATTTCAGCAGCGGGTTGAGCCCGCAGCGGCAGTAGGCATGGACGGTCCCGATCACCGGCGGATGACGGCGCAACCGGTCCGCGGCGGTGCCGTGCGCGAGTTCGGCGGCCAGCTGGCCGAGCGTGACGTCCATGAGGAAGACCAGCGTGTCCGGCCGGCCAAGCGGTGTCAGCGTGGGCTCGCCGTGCAGCAGCCGGATCCACTCCTGCTTGATGGCAGGGACGCAGGCGGCAAGGCGCGGACGCAGGGCAGGGGGCACCCGGCGAGCATGCCGGAAACCGCGGAAACACGCGCTGCAGGGCTTGGCGGGGATTACGCATGCCTTGCGCAAAGACTGCGCAGGGAATGACAATCGGTGCTAAGCTCGCCGCGGGCGAAACGTGTAGGCTCGGACCATGAAACCCCGGCAGTTCGTCGAGCCCACGGAAGCAGAGATCGGCCAGGCCGCCTATTTCTTGTGGGAAGCCGAAGGCAAGCCGGTCGGCCGCGACCATGACAACTGGTTCGCCGCGCGCGAACGCCTGCGCCACCGGCACCTGTATCCCGCGCCCACGCGACGGCACCCGCGCCGCGAGCCGGCGCACGCGGCACCCCCGGAAGCGCCGGCGGCCCGCTGAACCGGAAACCGGCATTCCACGCATGACGGCTTTCCCCTCCACCCGCACCTTTCCCCCGCGCCTCCGCCCTGGCGGAGACCGGATTCCCATTAGCCTAAGGTTGCATATCGCCGGCCTTGCGGCGCTGACCGGACTGCCGAGGATCGCGCAACGGTCATGAGAAGAACGCGCCTACTGCCGTTCGCGTCCGCCTCCGGGAAGAATTTTTCCGCGGATCGCTTCACCCCGGCGGAAACGTAACCAGCCCAACCCCGTTGGGCGTCCCCCGCATGTCCGTCATCCCCATCACTCTCTTCTTCAGCCTGCTGCTGGCGGCCACCTTCGTGGTGCTGTTCGCGCGGGACCACCGGCGCCGCCGCTTCGCGAGCGCCGAACGCGATTCGCTGCTGCCGCTGGCGGACGAGACCCCGCACCCGGTCGCGGCGTCCGCGGAACCTGATCATGCGCACGAGCACGAGCACGAGCATGAACATGATCACGACCACGCCGGCGCCCCGCCTGCCAGCCATAGGCCCGGCGACGGCTGGTGCGGTTGTCGCACCGGCTTGCGCCCGCCCTGTCCCGGCTGCCTGCGCCGCCGCGAGCCCGCCCGGACCAACCCCTGATTTCTCCACGCCATGACCACCGGTCAAAAAACCACCATCGAGTTCAACGACAAGGTCGTGCGCCAGTTCATGCTGGCGTCGATCATCTGGGGCGCCGTCGGCATGCTTGTCGGCGTTCTCATCGCGACGCAGCTCAACTACTGGCAGGCCAACTTCGGCCAGGCCTGGCTGTCGTTCGGGCGCCTCCGCCCCCTGCACACCAACGCCGTCATCTTCGCCTTCGTCGGCAACATGATGTTCGCGGGCATCTACTACTCGACGCAGCGCCTGGTGAAGGCGCGGCTGGCGAGCGACTTCCTCTCCTCGCTCCATTTCTGGGGCTGGCAGCTGATCATCGTCGCCGCGGCCATCACCCTCCCGCTCGGCCTCACGCGCGGCAAGGAATACGCGGAGCTGATCTGGCCGATCAACCTGGCGGTCACCGTCATCTGGGTCGTCTTCGCCGTGAACTTCTTCTGGACGCTGGCGCGGCGCAACGAGAAGTCCCTCTACGTCGCCATCTGGTTCTACATCGGGACCATTATCACCGTGGCGATGCTCTACATCGTCAACCACCTGTCGCTGCCGACGTCGCTGACGCACAGTTACCCGGTGTTCGGCGGCGTGCAGGACGGACTCGTGCAGTGGTGGTACGGGCACAACGCCGTGGCGTTCTTCCTCACCACGCCGATCCTCGGCATCATGTACTACTTCCTGCCGAAGGCGGCGGAGCGGCCGGTGTACTCGTACCGGCTGTCGGTGATCCATTTCTGGTCGCTCGTGTTCCTCTACATCTGGGCCGGCCCGCACCACCTGCTCAACACCGCGCTGCCCAACTGGCTCCAGCTGCTCGGCATGACGTTCTCGCTGATGCTCTGGGCGCCGTCGTGGGGCGGCATGATCAACGGCCTGCTCACGCTGCGCGGCGCCTGGGGCAAGCTCCGCACCGACCCGGTCATCAAGTTCTTCGTCGCCGGCCTCACCTTCTACGGCATGGCGACTTTCGAGGGACCGCTGCTGTCGATCAAGTCGGTCAACGGGCTCGCGCACTACACGGACTGGATCATCGCCCACGTCCACGCCGGCGCGCTCGGCTGGAACGGCTTCATGGCCGCCGGCATGTTCTACTGGCTGGTGCCGCGCCTCTGGAACAAGCCGCTGCACTCGACCTCGCTGGCCAACCTGCACTTCTGGCTCGGGCTCGTCGGCATCCTCCTCTACGTCTCCGCGATGTGGGCCTCGGGCATCACCCAGGGCCTCATGCTCAACGCCACGGCCGAGGGCGGCACGATCCTCAAGTACCCGAACTTTCTCGAGACGATCAACGCCATCCGCCCGCTCATGCTGCTGCGCGTGGTCGGCGGCACGCTCTATCTCGCCGGCTTCATCCTCATGGGCTGGAACGTCTGGCGGTCGACCCGCGGCGCCCAGGCGGTCAACGGCCGCATCGACGTCTTCGTCGAGCCGCCCGCGCCGGCCGAGGCGATGAGCGTGCGGCGCACCTTCGTCAACGCCCCGGTGATCTTCACCGTCATCGGCATCTTCGCCGCGTGCGTGTGGATGTTCACCGACGGCTGGCTGAACCTCGTGGGCCTGGTCTTCGCCGGCTTCGTCGTCCTGCTCGCCATCGGGCACTTCGAGTCGCGCGGCAAGGAGTGGGCCGACTGGTACGACCGGCTGCTGCTCAATGCGCTGCCGTTCACGGTGCTGACCTTCCTCTCCGTCGTGGCGGGAGGGCTCATCCAGATCATCCCCATGCTGACGATCGAGCGCCGGCTGCAGACCGAGGACCGCGTCGCCCGCGTGTACACGCCGCTCGAACTGGCGGGGCGCGACCTCTACGTCCGCGAGGGCTGCTACAACTGCCATTCGCAGATGATCCGCACGCTGGTACCGGACGTCATGCGCTACGGCGACTATTCGCGCCTCGGCGAGTCCATCTGGGACCACCCGTACCAGTGGGGCTCGAAGCGCACCGGCCCCGACCTCGCGCGCGTCGGCGGCAAGTACAACCACGCCTGGCACTTTGACCACATGCGCGACCCGCGCACGATTTCCACCGGTTCCAACATGCCCGGCTATCCGTGGATGCTGGAGGCCGACACCGACTACGCGTCGCTCTCCGCGAAGATCCGCGCCCAGCGCACCCTCGGCGTGCCGTTTCCCAACTGGTCGCCGGCCGACATCGACCGCCTCGCGCACGACCAGGCGAAGGAGATCGCCAAGGACCTCAAGGCCCAGGGCCACTTCACCGACCCCGACAAGGAGATCGTCGCCCTCATCGCGTACCTGCAGTCGCTGGGGAAGAAGTGGGAACCCACCACCGCTGCGCGGTGAAATGCCAGACGCCAAATGCCATAGGCCAGACCAGCCGGACCAATAACCAGTAACTTCAACCAATAACCTTCAGCCCAACCCTCCCATGTTCCGCCGCATCATCTACGAAGACTGGCAGCTCGTGTTTCCCGTCATGGCGCTCGTCGTGGCGTCGTGCATCTACCTCCTCGCCGGCTGGCGCGCCAGCCGCATGAAGCCCGCCGAGAGCGAACGCCTCGCCCGCCTGCCGCTCGAAAATGAATGAATCATTCCCGGTAGGTCGGGCTTCATGCCCGACATGTCGGGGGTAAACCCCGACCTACAATCCCAGCCATGAATCCCGCCACGCCCAAGCCCCCGTCCGATCCCAACTCGCCGCCGCTGCGTGAGCACGTCTACGACGGCATCCAGGAATTCGACCACCGCCTGCCCAACTGGTGGCTCTACTCGCTCCACGGCACAATCGTCTTCTGGGTTGTCTACTGGTTCGTGTACATGATCGCGCACATCACGCCCACCGACGGCGCGACGGTGGACGCCGCCATGGCCCGGATCAGCGCCGCGAAGATGGCCGCGTCCATCGACGTCACCAACGACGATCTGTTCTGGGACATGAGCCGCAACGCGGTCTTCGTCGACGCCGGCAAGCAGACCTACGTTTCGAACTGTGTGCCCTGCCACCTGGCCAGCCTGAAAGGCAAGGGCGAGAACCCCGGCGCGGTCGGTCCCAACCTCGTCGACCAGGCCTGGATCCACGGCGGCACACCGAAGGAGATCTACGTCACGGTTTCCAAGGGCGTTCCCGCCAAGGGCATGTTGGCGTGGGAACCGGTCCTCGGTCAGAAGAAGACGGCCGAGGTCGTGGCCTACATCCTTTCCCACCACGAAAAGGGCGAACCGGTCACGGTGGAGACGCCGCCCTAAAACCGTAGCGGCGCTCTGCGAGCGCCGTCCGGCGGTCACAGGTCGCCGCTACAGCAAATCCACTCGCCCACGCATGAGTGAGGAACCGAACAAAACCCCCGCCAAACCGAAGCCGGCCGGCCGCTACGCGCCGACGCTGGATTCCGTCACGACCATCCGCGAGGATGGCTCGCGGCGGGACATCCACCCGGCGGACGTGCACGGGCGCTTC
>Ga0247757_10000336_pt1 | contig 39918 bp, 42 predicted proteins | sample UWRJL126311R4_FD_180929 | JGI IMG/M metagenome (GOLD analysis project Ga0247757, IMG submission 180929) | Plant litter microbial communities from Arlington Agricultural Research Station in Wisconsin, United States - UWRJ-L126-311R-4 | ecosystem: Environmental > Terrestrial > Plant litter >... | reverse complement strand
TTCCCTCCCTTCCTCTCTCACCTTTTCGTCGGCCACCACGCGTCTCGCAGGGAAGTTCCTGGGACCCAGGTAGCTCGCGTACCTGACTGTCTCACGCCCAACGTACCGTGTCCCACGTTGGCCCTGCCCGGCGCTCGAGAGCAAAAGGAGGGACGGGGGGAACGCGGCCTGTCACGCATGTCGTAAACGGTCGTGCATCATCATCATCATCATCATCATCATCTTCATTATCATTATCGTCATCTACCGTTGGGATCCGATCGCACAGGTTGGCTGGGCGCGATGGATGCGCCATCACGATGCCGTGAGTGTGCGTGCGTGCGTGTGTGTGTGTGTCTGCGTTTTCGGCATCCATGCGGCATCTGGTGCGCGTTGCGCGGTACGCTTAGGACGGGAATGGAATGGGCTTATCATTGGTGCCCATGAGGGGAAAGAGGGGCACGCCGCAGGCCGCATGCCGCAGGGCATTTTGGGTATGGATGGATGCCGGATGGGATGGCACATGGATGGCACATGGCGCAGAACCACGGTACAATTACTGGTAGGGTATGCAGGTACTTGGGTACTTGGGTGCTTGGGTACATGGGCGCGAGACAAGCGCGCACGCCACCGATTGGCTGCGAGCCTGCCTACCCTCGGCACCTGCGTCTTTTGGCTAGGCAGCCTCATCCGCAATTCGCACCAACCAGCGCTGCCTTTCCCATGCCTTTGTACAGTCCAAGGGTACCTACCTACAATACTGTGTACTGTGTGCGTCTCACGCCCTCGGTCTACCATCATGACTCGTCACTTGGCACGTCCGGCCAGACCACACTACCACCGTAACCTGTCTTGGCTTTTGTGTTCTTGGATCGGATCGGATAGTGCGCTTGGGAAACCCACGTTGCCATTTGACGTCTGCGGCACTCATATTCGTGACATATCCATGTCGTCGTCCGTAGCCACATACAATGCGAAATGAAGGCATGAATAGTGTCAGGCTCATCATTTACCCGCCATGTGCGACTCCATGGATTGCAAACCAGCGAGATAGAGGGAGCTTGCTGAAGGTATCAATCTCGGTTAAAATAGGGTTGGATGGCAGCACACGGCACATGCATGGCGAGCTGGAATGGGTGTACAATGATAAACGTGGTAGGCTGGTCATAGTCATCCTATCGCTTCATAGATCGTTCGCGCTTCTCACAAACCGACATCCTTCGCCCCGATGTAGCGGCCGACCTCGACCCAATTACTCGAAGCCTAGAAGATGATATAAGTTACGGATACCCGCAGAGATAGGGCATTGCCCATGAGAAGCAGTCGTAATGTTCGTCATGCTTTGTCATGCTGTAAAACATAGTACATCCTATCCACCCTACTGATGGACGATAGTAAGCGCCATATAACTAGGATGCGTTCGTCTACGAGACCAGCATGCCCGGTGCCGAATGGGATGACCTGATGTTAAGTACATGATGCCTCAAGCGAGGCACACTGAAACATCTCGAGGCGCCAGAGCGGCAGCAGCTGATATCATGACATCGATCGAGAACAGGTTTTTTTGCCATCGTCACTTGGTCTGGCTAATACTTAGGCAACAAGCGCATACACAGCACAGGAAAGGAGCCCATGAGCCTGTGCCACTGGCTTTCTCATCGTTTCGGTCTTCCCCTGTGCCTATTTGAAGCTGAAATGGTCCTGGCCCAGCTGGCCGCGGTCGGTGCATCGTGGGACTGGGTGGACCGTCGCTTGGTGGCTTTCTGTGACTCGGTAGAATTGTCGGCTTTCCTCTTATGGGATGTGGGTGATGCCATCAAAGTGGTGTTCTGCTTGGGTATCATAGGCGAATTACCATCGGGCAAGTACCCATCCATGCTCTGACTATTTTGAATAGCATCAGAGGCGAGCGGCGTAGGCAAGGGCTTGCCATTTTGCTGTCCGGCCTCATTCCGCTGCTGCGAGATCCACGATAATAAACTAGCTTCAGCATGCTCGCCATCTTCTTGCTCATCCTGATCAAGTATTTCGTCCAATGCTTCGCCTGCAATGTCGTCGCCCGCCTCCTGATCCATAGCCATACGCATGGCGAATTGTAGAAGTTGTTGGGGGTCTATGCTGCTCATTGGACCACCTGCTGAGGCAAGCCGGGACTGCAGTGCAGCCATCACGGCAGCAGGGTCGAGCGCGGCGCCTTGGCCTTCTTCCTCATCCTCGCAATCTTCCTCATCATTGTCACCCCGGCTTAGATCTATTGATTCTTCGTCCCTCACAGGTGGTGCTGGCGTAGGTAGTGACTCCCGCCAATCTTTCAACAGTGCATACGACTCTGCATTTTCAGGCAGAAGCTTCGCCTCTTTGCCCCTGCTAGCCTGTGAGCGCCATACGACGGGCGAATTGACCAGCTGTGACTCTTTGAGCTCTTCCTCACGTTTAAGTGGCCGCTGCTTCTTGTTGGCGTGACTTGGTATGGCGGCGGGCTTCCTCTTCCTCGTAGCAGATGGCAGCGGTTGACCGGCCCTATGCGGCACGAAATTCGCATCGTCGTAGCCGTCGGATGCATACTCGATGTCATTGAAGTAGTCAAATCGGTCCCATTCTTCTAGTCTGTCGGTATCGTACGCGGTAGGCGGGGGTGATTGCACGGCATGCTCGGCGAGGTCGTCTGCAACAATGTACTCTTCCTCGACGAAGAGCCAGTCGCCACCGTCCGAATCGTCGTCGCCGTAATCACTCATGATGGATGCCTGCGATAGGTGCGAGGGAGCTGACACTGAGGTAGGAGGAGGTGGCACAAGTATGGAGGATGTGGACGTGGCGCTGCCCATGCCCGTGCCTGTCCGACGCGTCCGCCTTCCCCCGCGTTCACTCTGCGGAATGACGGGGTGCCAAGCATTTTGGCCATAGACTGAGAGCTGGGACGGCTGGACGCGGCTTTGCTGAACCGAGGCGCCTTCCCGTTACATCCAAACTGCTCTCTACAAACAAATCTTCAGCGAGCCCCAGCTTCTATCCTCTGCATCTCTCTGTCCCACTGTGTAACGTGACCAACCATGCGCGCTGTCTACAAGTCCACTCGCCTCTCGCGCCGGCTGCTTGTCGCCAATGCCGCTCGCCATAGCTCCACAGCCGCCTCAGCTGTGAAACCGCTGACTTCGGTGCTTATAGCAAATCGTGGAGAGATCGCTCTGTGAGAGTGTCCCAGTGATTGTCCAATTGCTCCTAACTAGTTGCCTCCAAGACGCGTCGGCCGTACTGCCTCTGAATATGGCATCAGGACTACTACTCTCTATACCGACCCTGATGCACACTCGCAACATGCCTTGAGCTCGCCTCATGCCGTAAATCTTGGCGAAGCCTCTGCATATCTTGATAGCGACCGCATAATTCAGATTGCTAAGGAGCAAGGCTGCCAGGGCATACATCCAGGTTATGGTTTTGTACGGCACCCTCTGGCTACTGGTTCGTGTCTAGCTGCTGACGAGAGGTAGCTCAGCGAGAACCCAACCTTTGCACGAAAGTGTACCGAGGCTGGCATCACATTTATCGGGCCACCCTGGCAGGCCATTGAGGCCATGGGAAGCAAGAGGTGAAGATGTACCCTCTTCTTCCTACGGGTCAGAGCTAACGAAACCCACCTAGTGAGTCCAAAGACATCATGACCAAGGCAGGTGTACCATGCATTCCGGGATACCACGGCTCCAACCAAGATCCCAAGCACCTGAAGAACGAAGCCGCCAAGATTGGCTATCCAGTCCTCCTCAAAGCTGTAAAAGGCGGAGGCGGCAAAGGCATGAGAATAGTTAATAGACCCGAAGAATTCTTCGATCAATTAGCCTCGGCCAAGTCAGAGGCTCGGAACTCATTTGGTGACGAGGTAATGCTAGTGGAGAAGTACATCACGACGCCCAGACACATCGAGGTCCAGGTTTTTGCAGACAAGCACGGAAACTGCGTGGCCCTCGGCGAGCGTGACTGCAGCATTCAACGACGGCACCAGAAGATCTTGGAAGAATCTCCCGCGCCTCACTTGAAGGAAGAGATCCGACAGGACATATGGGACAAGGCTAGAGCGGCTGCCCTGGCCGTCAAATATGAAGGGGCCGGCACTGTCGAGTTCATTTTTGATAACGAAACTGGCGAGTTCTTTTTCATGGAAATGAACACTCGTTTGCAGGTGGAACATCCCGTTACTGAAATGGTGACGGGTGAGGATCTCGTCCGATGGCAACTCATTGTAGCGGGGGGAGGACAGTTGCCCTTGACTCAGCAAGAGATTGAGCAAAGAATCAAAGAGAGAGGAGCTGCCATCGAGGCTCGTATATATGCCGAGAACCCTGATATGAACTTCATACCAGACTCAGGCTTACTACTTCATTTGCGAACACCTCAGCCAAGCCCAACGGTTCGGGTAGACGCAGGCTTTGTTGCTGGCGATGAAGTCTCTTCTCACTACGACCCAATGATTGCGAAACTAATTGTCCAAGGTCAAACGAGAGAGGCTGCCATCCAAAAATTGAGTGCCGCTTTAGAAGAATACGAAGTTGCAGGTCCAGTCACCAACATCGAATTCTTGAAGCGGATATGCGTCAGCCCAGACTTTATTGCTGGAGATGTAGAGACCGGCTACATCCAGAAACATCATAGCGAACTCTTCACATACCAAGCTCCCGCCCCAGAAGTCTTTGCCCAAGCCGCACTGGGCCTTGCGCTCCAAGAAATATCCACAACGCGCAGAGACTTATTTTCCGGCTCTTCGGTTGCATTCGCAGGGTTTGGCAACGGCTTTCAACAGCGCGAAGTCAACATCGTGCAAATACCAGCCGATGGGAAAAGTGATACAACACCAACTGCCGTCCAGCTCATACAAACGTCTCCTTCACAATTTGATGTGACTGTAGGCGATTGCATATACAAGAATGTTGTGAGCACTTTCTCACCATCGAATAACATAGTCACCACATTCTTCCCACATACCCGGCTCGCAACAACTCTCATCCGCAACGAAGACCGCTTGTTACTCTTTCAGCAGGGTAAGCAATACCGTCTTCAGCTCGCCATGCCGAAGTGGGCCGAGAGAGCATTAGGTGTTAAGGATGTTACTAATAGCGTGTTGGCACCAATGCCGTGCAAAGTATTAAGAGTCGAGGTCCAAGAGGGTGACACTGTCAAGAAAGATCAAGCGTTAGTAGTAATCGAGAGCATGAAAATGGAGACTGTAATTAGAAGTCCACATGACGGCGTCGTTGCCAAGGTGGTGCATAGAGCTGGCGTAAGTGGATACTGAACCTGAATGCGTGACATGTCGCTAACAAGATTGACAGGAGCTATGCAAAGCTGGAACTGCGTTGGTGGAATTCCAAGAGCAGAAGGACCAGATTGCTTAGTTGTCTACCACATGAGTGGAGCACGGGACCGACCACTTTTGGCATTGGTTTTTGTAGTAGGCTCAGGTTTGTACAGCAGACTAGCAAAAGTAAAATAACCTAGTTGTTTCTCTGAAGGGAGAACGTATAGCATTTGATTTGTGGAACACTTTCAGGATGTTGCCTACGTCGGGCGAGAACACTATACATGCCACGTTGAAACGGCTGCGTGAAAGGGCTTATTGATCTACCTACAGCCCTTTTGCATATTGAATTGACTATAACACAAGCTTAGAGAGCAATCAACGAACGAGAGATTAGTTTTAAGTTAAAACAATCTTCTTCAAATGTCCATATCTAGAAGGGAGGTTGATTTCGTTCTTCGAACTATCAATAGTGAACTCCTGAGGATGCTAGGCATGCCGTGGTATGCAGCACAGAAACCATGACCGCTGTACCCAATTCACTTCGCCCTTCCATTTTTCTGACCTTGTGCTTTTAATGGTTGCCTTCCTGACCAAAACCCCATGATTTACAGTACACACGTCCCATAGCCATTACAGACATCGAACTGCATTTAAGGATCACCCGCTTGCTCCATTGCTCGAAACAACATGAGTTACAAGTCTGAAACCTGACCGTTTTCATTGCGTCTTTTTAACGCTCTTCTCTGTAGGTGCACTGTACAGCCACACTGCTACAAATGTGACCCATCCGAAGACCGTAACCCATATACCGCCAATCCACACCCACGCACCGCTGATCTGCCAGCTCCGTGGCCACTCGTCGTGGGCGAAGTGCCGAACAGTAACCTGTCTCTTCTCGTCAAGGTTTGTCAGAAAGGGTCGGCGATAGTTGATGCGGAAATTGAAGATGCCGTGCTGGTCTGGGGTTTTGAAAGAGACGCCAAAGATAGTGGAGTTGGCAGTTTGAGAAAGTGGAGATAGGTTGAGACGATAAAAGGGTGAGAGCATGTTGAATTCGAGCTGAATGGCGTCCTTCGCAGTGGGGATGAAAGGTATGAGATGGTCATCCGCATACTCAGATATCTCGACCTGGAATGCCTGTGGTCATCAACAACAACTCACCTGATTATAATAGGCTAATACGTACAACGTCTTCTTTAATACGGTAAATGGTGGGATCATGCCCCGGGACAGCAAGGCTAGCGTTGAGCTTCTTGCTCACGCCCTCATCATGATAATGAAGTAGTTTCCCTATTTTCAAAACGCCAGTCTCCTTGAAAGTCCAGGCCGTGACTTTGTGTGCGAATTCACGATTCGCCGTTGTAACAGCTTTGCCGTGAAAAGTGGTCTTTTCGGCGAACCATCCATTCTGCAGCATCTCAGCTGAGCCAACCACTGTTAAGCGCGCCGAGTTGTAAGCCTGCATTGAGGAAACGATGTTAAGCTGACTGCCAGTTCCAAAAGGGTCTTCGGCAACCTCAGTTTCATCCTTCGGGTTGTAACTGTAGGCAGTGCTCGGGGCACGAAGAATGGGCTGGATCAGAGGCGATTCGTTTCCAAGTGTTTGACCAATGGCACGAGGCACTGCAATGAGACCTTCGCCGGCAAAATAGTTCTTAACATCTGGCCTCACAGACTTTGGATATGGTAAGAGCAACACATCATGCTTGTCTGCGGCGGACGTGGGGTCATAATTGAAGTGGTCCACTATTAATGCACCCTTGTCGGAGGGGATATGGATGTCAAGCTCAACGAGGAGAGACTGAACGGCTGTGGGCGTGGCGTAATTGCTGGATAGGGCGACGAGGACATTGCCCTCCTTCTTCATGAAATCAAGGAATTGATTGGCAGTAAGTGCAGGTCCGAGACCTTTTGTCTTAGCGGGGAGCAGGATAACGTGGTCGTAGGCACGCTCGCCATGCTTGAACAGCGAGAGCTTATCCGACTTGGGCGATAGTATTGATGTACTAAAACCCCGATCTTTAGGTGTGGTCAGCCATTATCCTGAGTGTCAACAGACAAAGCATCACAACTCTGTAGGGCCTTACTCGTCAAGTCCTCGAGCAACACACTATACTTTTCGCGTTCACTCTCCTCTTCCAACACTACGAGCAATCTTGAGCCTGTAGAGCTCAGTGCCTGCACCACGCCCAATAGCGCGAATAAGAAGAGTGAGAATAACCACCTCATGTTCGTAGATGACCTAAGTGGAAACTCAGAGTGGTGTTGCGCGGCGGCAGCTCAACCGGAGACGTATACCTTGCCAAGGCCGGAAGTGCGGAGAAATATGAAGACCGAGGGCAGCTAAGCAATGAGACCGCGGCAGACGACATCAGCGCCATTGAGCTCCGATATTCGCGACGGACTGCGCGGGATACTCATTGTAAGTACATTCTGGTCTTCCCGACATTGTCTTCATGCTAAAATAAGAGTTCAGGCCCACAATGTCTTCGGCTTCGCCCCTCTTCTTTAAGCAACCCTTCCGTTACATGCGGTGGGCCTCCATCAACAAACCCGCCTACTTCTACTCCATATGTGTTGGCCTGGCAGGCCCTACCATCGTTGCTATCGTAGTTCCAACGAGGAGATATTTGGGATATGAGAGGGTGTCCAAGATTCCACAGACATATCCGAGTATGCTCACTTGCCTAGTCATTCGGCATGTTTGCCATGGCATTCCAGCAGATACTAATTGGCGCACAGTACCAAAGGGCCCGCGAAACCCGCCAAGTGGTTTTGAGGATGAATAGCAAGCTTTTCGAGGTTGGGCGTCCCCTAGCGTGAAGAAAGAAGACTATGTTTGGGACAGGCATATTCCTATGTAGACATTGAGCTAGGCTCAAGGCAAGCAAGGCCGCCTTACGGTACTGTACAAAATTACTTAAAGGTTTTTTAAACGCCTTTCCTGCTCATTTGGTTTCAACGAGATGCTTCCCAGATTCGTTCACGTCTAGAAAAACCTAAACCAGTCCCGCTAGATTCCGTAACAAGTTGGAAAGGGAGAGAGCACAAGCCATAGGGTCCGAGTGGGGTGACAAAGTTGCGCTAGCGCTGTGTCAACCCAGAGAAACTTGGCTAACCTAGTTGTCCGTACCAGTGTTATCTTCACCCTGTATTCCTTGGGGGCTGTCGGACGCCATGCCTTCTACCACATGATTCATTCCTTCTCCAGCGATCCACGGGTAGTCGTTGCGCTCGAATTGAGTGCATGTGAGGTAATCGACTGGGTATTGCAACACGTTGAGCTGACAGCAACTGTCCATGATTCCTGTCTTCTTCACAATCTCAGCCTGCATCCAGTCCTTGATAGTGTTAAGATGGCTTTGGATGATAGACTGAGACCTTCTGGTAATGGGGAACTGGACATAGAACTGCGTTACTGTTGACCGGTTCAAGTATCCATCTCGGCCAGCGGCCAGTTCACGGTAAAGTGCATATCCTCCATCGAGGGAAACGTAGCCTCTGCAGTTAACTAACTGAGCTCCGAACCAATTTTTGAAAAACGTCAACGCCATCCACAAAAGGATATCTTTGCCGTATATTTCACTCTTGACAGGTATGTCGCAGTTCTGGGGTCGTGCCATATCACCCGGGAACTCATTCACAATATCGTTCTCGAGCTTTCGACACCTTTCCTGCAAGTACCCGTGATACTTCTCAATAAGTTGTTTAGCACCAGGAGTTTGATCTACAGCGTTTTTGACGCTTTCATGCTCTTTGACGCTATTCCAGGTGCCAACTAAGTGGACGATGCACTCACGGAATATAAGCTCAGATCGGAGGCGGAAAGCCATGTTCATCAGAGGCGCAGGATTAATCTGGATGCGCCGGAAGAGAACTTGTCCGTATTTGAGAAGTGAGGCTTCCAGTTGAATGCCAACGATCTCTACACACTGGAGAGCCTCCGCAATCTGAATTAGCTGGATGCATTCACGCAGTGCCAATTCGAGATCGTTGGCCTCGATAGGGATAAGCGTATGGTTAAAGGATTTCAGTAGAACCTTCCACGCGTCTTCAATATGAGTGTGTTGCACTCGGTTCATATTCAGTGTCAGGTGGATGTATTCATCCACTGGTGTCCCATCCCTTTTGAGATCCTTCAAACTCAATTGAAATTAATTCAAAGTGCGTCTTTGTAGTAGACAGAAGAGAACCTTTGAATGGGTAAAATACTTACAACTTTCTTCAGAAACCCCATTGGATGTTCATCTGTGGGTTTTTCCAGCTCGAACATCCAGCGGATGCGGACGCCACCCTTCTTTGCCTTATTATTGAGCTTTGCGGCGTGGCGTTCGGTGAGATGTTCCTTGAAAAAGCCACTACAGCGAGCGAGTGTATTGGCATGGAGGTTGAGGGTAAGATTGCTACTAAGCATAATCTGAACATCTGGAGGTGAGTCCATAGGGAGTGCTAAAGTAAGCTATTGCATGAAATTCGAGGAGCTGAAGAGAGTGTAAATCAATGGGTGAATTAAGAAGGCTGGAAATTATAGATGTTGGATGTAAGGTGATTAACATGCGAGGTTTATGTAGTGATGAGGAACAGCAAGAGAGTAGGAATACTGTAAACTAACAATTGCTTTTGACACAAGTGGGTTGTACTTCTATACGACCAACAGATAGAAAAAAGGAAACAGCAAACGGGAGAAAGTGATAGAGAGTTGTGGTGGTAGGAGTACATTAGGGCACGTCGAGGATCCACTTCTGCTGAGCGAATGGGGGGTGAGAATACCATGTGAAGGCCTTCCAACGGAGTTAATAATCTCGTATACGTGCACTTTACGAGTACATTGAAGGCTTTCCAATACCGGTGATCAAGGGATCATACTTCACTTTCTCGAATCCAACCGTGTAAGTCGAAAGCGGATTAGCGAATTGAATGAATCTAGGTTCCAAGACCCATAGGTTGCATTGCAAAGATATAGCCAATGAAGTAACTTATTTCTCCACCCTCGCAACATACTCGCATTGAACGCTGCACTCTGCTCACCCTCCACAGCCTTTTCCTTCCGCCAAAGCAACTACTCTTTTGGTCACATCCTTTCCTAAGCACAATCCAGGGTGAACATATTCATCGTACTACCACGCCAATGATTACACCTTCGACTCCTATAAAGTAGGGCTAAATTTTAATCAAATGACCTTTCTATTCTTCACTCAACTCTGCAAGACAAAATGCTGATCGAGTGAACATGTATAACGTAGCGAGGGACAAGGCGGCAGGGAAACCTGTTAGCATGTACAATCTCATCATGTGATCATGTCTAGTGACATCAATGCAGTTTGCTCACTAATTTCACATATCGTTACCTACGATCTACAAATCTATTCACGAAAAGCAAAATCGGGCGCAACAACGACAAAAACGAAAATGGTGAAAACCTGCAAGACCAACGATCAAGATGGTATTGTCTAAAGCATGGCCCTTATCGCGGTGCGAGACTAAAGAGGCGATACCTCCATCAGCGGTCTGAAGGAGCATGGAGGCGATGTCGCAATGCATAAGATGCGTGGGTACGAAAGCGGCTCAATACGAGAGTTTTCTGAGCCAAAAGTGACAGCAATGCGAGAAATATAGGGATACACGACCGTCGCTAAAAATAGGGGTGCAATGGTGAGGCGAATTATCTGAACAAGGAATGGGTTCTGCAACATCTGTTGACTATGCCCACCACATCTATTGGGTTGATAGACGTGCCTCGTCAAAAGGATTGACATCACTAAATACCCGTCCAATGTACCCAATAACTTCAAGAGCACATCCAGGAATCTTAGCAATGGTGAAGCTTAAGAAGTGTCGAGAAAAAGCATACTGAACAGCGAAGAGAATGGTGGATAGCCCAAAAATCACTAGGAACAAAGAGTTAGCTGCAAGGGATGGTCGGTACTCCAGCACAATAATTCCAGTGGGAATGTCTAAAGAGCACATAGGGTTCGGAAATACTTACAGCCATCATATGATGTGCCCGTTACCCGAGGAATGAGCTCTACAGTACTGGTTAGGTGTCTGCGGATGAAAGTCGTTATAGCGCTGTTAGGCGTATATGAATTTTGCAACGTTTATATGAGAAGAAGTGAGCAGTAATATCTTACTAGGGGCTTAGGTTCAGTCCTAGACTGTGGCCCTTATCCGTCTTAATTATACAGCTACACCCACTTTAGGGAGTGCTATATTTAGAGCCTTTTCAATGCACCGGTAAGCGTAGAATTGTAATATGTAATGATGGGCGATCAATAACGATGGGCTGCAATAGAAATTGAACTAGTTCAATTCCGCACTCGCAGGACATATATGATTGGTTGGTATTTATGATGTGCGTTACGTTGATGAGACAATGGGCCACCTAGATCTCTGGCGTTACGAATATGCACACATGCTATGTATGGCTACCCTTGTGCAGGATCAGTTGTCTATACGTTATTTGTCTGAATTGTGCAAAGACTAGCCAAGATACTATCATACGACGCATATTCCGTTCGTTGGTCTAGAGTAAAATACGAACTGGATGTGATTTACTGGCCTCAGTAGGGATAAGGTTTTCGATATGTGATGTTCAGCCTTGCTGTCACATCTAATATAAATCAATGTGAATAAGGCACATTTCAGCCACACTTAGTGAAACATCCCTTATCACAAAATCTCGTATGGCATACTGAAGAGCTGACAAATATCTCGAAAAAAAAAACTGAACACTGGTCCATGTTACACCAAAAGCGGTTGCAGTGGCCGGAATCAGGACCGTTTGAAATTAGATGGCTGTCAATCATTTCGAACACCGACTAGTAATAGAAGAAATATTTCCTCTTGAGACCACTTCTTCAGCCCGGATTCCACTTAACTAACGGCAGCCTGTTGTTGGGGAGGTGGTTCAAGACGTGTGTTTTCGGCCATCATACGAGACATGGCGATTCCAACGCCTTCAATGACTCCAATAAGCACACCACAGGCGATGGCATTGTTGCGCATGGCTTTGGCTCCGCCACGGACAGCCAGCGCAGCGCCTGTACAAAACCCTCCCAGAATACCGTTCCAAGGGTCTTCTTTTTTCCTGTGTCGGCTATCAGTTCGGCCTGGCAATAGCTATTTGTCCAGGTTTGCCTTGGTTTTGAAACCCTGTTCACGCACCTGATGCCTTTCACTGCACAGTCAAAGGTAGAGAAGAGACCGCCCCAAACACCAAAATTGCCCCCGAGAACAGGCGCGCGTGCCTTAATGGCAACAATTGCTCCAATGCGCCGTTCGCCATACGGTGAATTCCTAATTTGATTAAGCGTGGATGCGATGTGGAGAGCACAAAACTACCTCCACCCCTTGATGCCATGCCATATCGTACCACCTACTGCCTGCGAGCTGTTAGAGACCCGTCAGACATCACTCTGCTATGGTGTTGCGATGAAGGTTGTTGGAGCTAGTTAACATTTGAAGGTGACGTAATAGCTCAGATGAGAACGACCAGACTTACACCCATGCAAAAAGCACCACCGAAGTCGTTCAGGGCAACCCACGGACAAGGGTCTCTGCTATGATCCATGTTGGAATAGCATTGGGGTGGGTAGGCTGGGGGAAGCTTGCGGTGTTGATGCAGGAACGTTGATGGGTTGCAGTTCTGGCGGGGTAGTCTGGTGCCTGCAACATGCCCCCCCTGACCGAAGCTGTGCCACGTGATTAGTGCTAGACAGGGACGGGAACACCAATTGGCAGGTCCATGTCAGCATCGGATACGATGTCTACAAGCATCCATCGTTCAAATTATGCCCTTCCTCCATCAATTGAGTAGCTCTTTTTTGTACACTCTCTCCAACTGCACTCCACAGCACTCCACAGCTTTTCCAAAGCCTGTAGCAGACAGTACACCATTGCAAGTGCAGGTTTTTGCATGACTGTACATCCGAATGGTCTTCCTTTGCAGCTCTGGCGGCCATGCTAGATAGACCTGCGAAAGCCCAAGCAGAATTGATTGCGTGCGTACTGCCCATGGGTTGCACGTCATTTGGTGAGGATCAGACGCCCTTGGCAGCATGCCCCCCGAGAGATGAGCAAAGTAGCCCGTACTTTTCAGACTGAAATAGCCACTGTGCTTCCCGGTCATGTTCAAATATGCCTGAGTGCTTTCGAACTGACACGCACAAGCCTCCGAAACGATGTCGGTTTCGGTGCCTGTGTTGAATCTGCCCATACGCGCAAGTGGAAGTGGTCGCGTAGCAACAGTTCAAAGCGGGCACAGAAGCTCCTGGAGGACACATTCATGTCTTGATACCATTCTGTCTGTCACTTGACCGGAGGACACCGGTAACGCAATCCACAAGAAGCAGCAACCTCTGCGGGGGCAGCGAGTCCATTGTCATCCTCGAGAGCGTTGAAGCCAGGAGATATTACCAATCCCATTTCGATATTAGCGCCCCTGGCACGGTCTCCAGCGAGGCCGACACATGCATGCAAGTCAACGTAGCCATCCAGCTTCCTCCCACCGGCCAGCCCCAGACATAACTGTCCAGCAGCAGCATTGCACCTCTTCGCCAGTATACTATCGCCACCATTACATCGACGTCTCTGTTTGCCGACGCGAAGGGAAGAGGGGGGTTTTTTTTTGGCCACAGCGGAGCCACCTCACTCTGCCAGCGTGTGCTCTTTCTTGGCGCACCTGTGATCAAACGTTTTGTCATTCGACTCCTGCCCTCTTCTCTTGACTTTCCTGGACTGCGTTTACGCTATACATCTGGGCTGGGCTGCCGCGGGTTGATACCTCGGGGCCTGTGGCACAGCGCATCCTGTAAGTCAGCTACCGAGAGAAGCGAGGGGTTCCGACGTCCGCTAACCTGCCTGTCACCAGTACCGCCGCTTGTGGCCCACACGCGTTTACAAAATAGGTGCGTCGCACTCCTCCACATCTCGCGGGACGTGTACCTGGCTGGGGAAAGGCTTGCTTCGCACACGTCTATTCGGTGAAGGCGTGCAGGGCGCAACAGATTTGCTGACGAGCCGCGCAAAGCCTGGGCCTGCATACACAGTAAAAGAGTCATTGGATAGTCGAGAGGCGGCCGTGGGCAGGCATCCGTAGCTAAAAGGGCACTGAGGAGACTCGCTGACATGGCAGCGGCGACTGCTGGTAAGTACTCGAGCTCCTGTGACGAGTTTTGCAGCTTCCTTTTTCTCCTTTACACTCTCCACGCCCCTCGCTTCCGCCCTTATCTGGACCCTCCCCCGCCATTATGAACTCGCCAGCAATTTTCTCATGGATTGCAACTTATCTAACGCTTCTCCTCCGTGTTCTAGGCTACGAGTGGAGCCACTCTTCGCCGCTGCGATCGTCCCCCGACACAACGTCGCCCATGTATCCAGATCGTCCCATTCGGCCACTGCCAAAGCGCCGTCTTCGCGACCGCATGTCCCCCGAGCAGGCCGAGTCTATCATCTACCCGCCGAACCCGCCCTCGACGGGACCCTTGTTCAATTTTCCGTACACATCTAGCGAGAAGGGTAACAGGATACTCCGGCAAAGTGAAGGTGATCGTCATGCTTGTCACTGTGGGCATAATCATTCTGAGGTTGAGAGCGAGGATGATGAGGACGAACGGGGAGCCCCAATCCCTTCTTCACCGAGCTACCATTACAGCCACAATGGGACAGGAAGGCCGCTCGCGGGCGCTGCTGGCACCTATCATAAACCAGGATCAACTTCTTCGTCGGTGGATGGGTACGAGTCTTTCGAAAATACTAATAACAAGAAGAAACGTAAGATTCCGAACATGGGCGGCTCAAACACGCATCCCACTAGCCTATCGGCGGAAATGGCAAACATGGGTATATCGCACCCCGACGACATGTTGGGTTCAGTGTCCAGACATGCTTCCGCACAAATTAGCGTATATGATTCTGCACCCACAACACCACAGCACGCGAACTCGGGTACAGGCATCTCAGGCGCAGGCAGAGGGCGATTTGGACGGTCAGCTTCTGGACGGTCGGAGCGGCGTGTGCTAGGCAATTCGGCCAACATGGGCAATGCCAAAGCAAATAGCAAACGTAAGGCTCCTCACGCTGGGGGAAATTAGGACCAGCAAAGAACGTCCGTGCGCTGACTATTTATTTTGTAGGAACCTCAGACCAGGGCGGCATCATCTCCACCGCCATCGCAAATGCACAAGCGACACCACCGCACGCCGGCAGCGAGAACGTGAGTTTGCTACAACAGGAAGCCGCCAAGCCTACGGCAAGCAAGACGCAATTCACCTTCACCTGTGGTTCCGACTCTGCGAACAAAATGGTCTGGCCCGGCCAGGAAAACAGCACCTACCCCCAGCCGCCCGGAGCCTATCCGTCTGCTGCTGCTCCACCTCCCCCGCCCGCATCGACAGCGCGCGCACGTCCGTCCGTCCGTTCCGACACATCAGCAGTACACACTCAAGGCACCCAAACGAGCCCTGTCATGAATGGTGCTCATCCACCACCCGCTGGCAAAGGGGCACCGGTACCAAAGAGACACCCCATGGTCGAAGGCTTACCCCGCAAACCACGACGTAGTGCCGCAAAATTGTACGCTTATGCAGCCCGAAAACGTCGCATCGAGCAGGAATACCAGAACCTCCACAATCCGCCAAACCCGGTCTGGATTTGTGAGTTCTGTGAGTATGAGGACATCTTTGGAAGTCCACCGGAGGCATTGATTAGGCAATATGAGATCAAAGATCGGAAGGACCGCAAGCGTGCTGCCGAAAAGCGTAGACTGCTTGAAAAGGCGAGGATGAAAGGACGCAAGGGAAAGAAGGTCAGCAAGAAGGCGCAAAACAACGCAAATAATACTCATCACAGTCAGAACCCTCCTCCAGGAGGCTATGACCGACGCCCGGAAAATGAGCCACTAGACGGTCAGGACGAGGAGTACTATGACGATGAGTACTATGATCCCCACACTGGGGGCTCTGCTCGCCAATGCGACAATCCTAGTTGCCACCATCACCACAACAAGACACCCGTCGTCGCTTGTGTTGAGAATCGGAACACGGTTGCTCAAGGGGCCTAGCGTTCGAACATGGCGGGGTGGGCCGCCATTGTTCTTGTACTTTTCTGCATTCTTGTACTGTGTCTTCTCTTTGGACCTGTGGATGATGTGGAGTGGTTATACATGCGTATTAAAGCACTACTCTTGGACGTAATATCAGTTGGAATGTCTCCATTTTGAATATCCGGCTATTAACACCCAGCCAGGATTACTCGCCAACAATCGTCTGTATAAACATGATTGACTCGCTGCTTGGATTTTGTTGGATGTATTCCACCATGCACATGGTCGTCTCCGCTATGGGTACCTTTCTTTTCCTTTATGTCACTACACGGTTCTTTTAGCGTCTTAGTATTCTACAAGTCTCTGGCATGGCACCGGGGCCCTGTTTCTGTCTTTCCCAACCCGCCACTTTCAACTATTATGTGAGTGGGCAAAATGCATCCTCAAAGTCTTGTGCCCTTCTGCGTAAATCAACCACCCCACTCCATAGCAACAATATGCTGGAAGTTCCTAATGAACCTATCCCATCATTCAACTAGCCTCCTACCTGACTAGGCGACTGGGCTGAGCAGCTTCGTTCCTTAAAAAAAAAAGAAAAACTAATTTTGCAATAGACTGTCAACGTCAATCCAGGGAACCCACATGGCGTGTCAGGCTGTGGCTTGGACTGGGTTCCGAAATATTACTGATGATGAACACATGTTGCTTTAATATCACCTTGACCACTGCTCTATATTGTCGATGAAGCTCGTAAATGTGAATGCGAGCCCTGGTGTGCATGACACAAATTTCAGTTCTTGGTTAACTTATTAAAATATAAACTTCTTTATTTTATGTGATTTTCGCGGATTCCATCTTGTGTCTCCTCTCTACATTATATTGCGTTTGGTCGTATTAGACTATCAGAAAAAGTTTACTAGTATAGAACAAATGATGATTGACAGGGTAAGATTTACGAACCAGAGGATTCTTGCTAGGATATTAGCCTTTTATTGGTATGGAAGACTTTTGTATCAGTTCATGGGTAGCATGCAAGTTTTTCTTGGAGGTATTCTACAACATCGAAGAGGAGTATAAGGGAGGTGTTAATGAGCTAGTTTTGTGGTATGACAAAGCGGTCAAGATCTTTGAACATGTAATGAAACTCAACACCCTTTTGAGATAATGTATTATAGTGGTTCTGTATGATAATACCACACAGGCACGTCCCAAGAGTCCATAGAAATAGGTTGTTGGCTACGGCTAGCGTTTAACTCCATGGCCCTCTAGTAGCAAAATCCAATTTGTATGCTAAAGAGCTGGGAAAAGTGATGAATGAGTTACCCCCGAATGATGGAATGCCCACAAAGCCGCGCTCTTCAAGACGCAAGCAGATTACTAAATCTGCTGTATAGTTCTTCGTGGCCTCATGGCTTCTAATGGCAGGCCTAAAGTTTCTAGTGCGCATATCTTTAAACTTAATATAGTGATTTTCCTTACACCTACGGGGCCTTTATCCCCCTTTAACCACATATTTGTTGAATCTAGGCTCTGTTCGTGTAAATTGCTCTTATCATTAGTTATTAGATCAGGTGCAAAGGACGTTAAGGAGACGGTGAGTACAAGACTGGTTGAAAATAAATATGTCAATATTTACAACTTCTCTGGTCGAACCATGAGCATGACTAAATTTCAGAGAGGGCTACTAAACGAACTGAGTAATATTAGCATGGGTGGTCTGGGAATGCCGGGTATACTAGCGGAGGCGGAGAGACTATAGGGAATGAAGGCTGATGCCACTTCTCGGATATATCTTGAAGTATACTAATATAGTACGAAGTTTTAGACTTGCATAACGTAGAGAGCGTTATGGTCGGTAAACTATGCTTGGTTTGAGAACCAATTTCATGTTTTTTCATGGAGGACATACACGATTACAATCGTTAGGTTAAGAATCCCCATTTGATATCTTATTACATAAGAACTCCTTAAAGGCCCCCAAGCTGTGCGTCAGATATTGACCTAAGTACAACACATCCATGGCTCGCATAGTACTCCACATGTCAGCTTGCATTTTGACACATTTTCCCTGCTCTCACTTGTAACAGCGTCTCCCTCTGCCTCATCATCACCCGGCATCAACTCTGGCTGTAACGTCACGCTATGAATTTCATGGGCGTGTAAATATTTGCTAACTGTTTTCGCCTTGTCCATGAAGCCTCGTAAACCCTTCTGCTCTAAAACAATATGTGCACTCGCAATTGCCTTTTCTTCGTTTAATTGCCATATATGTAGTTCGTGTACACCCAGCACACCGGGAATGTCCTCCAGGTCTTTCTTCACATGTGCAAGATTGATGCCTGGAGGTGATGAATTGAGTAAAATAGCTCCGGAGCGCTTGGTCACCGGGATAGCAGTGCCTAGGATCATGAATGCGATGTATAACGAGATTGCTGGATCAATATAAAACCGCTTGGGGGAATGCGTACGCCAGATGACCAGGGCCGAAACGATTACACCAATATTATTGAAGGCGTCACCAATGACGTGGACTAATGCAGCAAGCATGCCGAGATCCATTCTCTTATGGGAAGAGGACTGCCGAGTTGAATGCTGGGCGGGAATGGGCAGGTCTCGTAGTGAAGGCTCTTCGTTATTGGTATGTGCATGGCTGTGTGCCATGCTGTGTTCATGCAGGAATATTCCACTGATTAAATTGAGCACTAGGCCCACAGATCCAACGACCAAGACAATACCTGGGCTTTGTACTTCTTTTATATCGACAAACCTTTCGATAGACTGTAAGAGTATGGAGAGGCCAAGACCCAACAGAAAAACGCCGTTGAAGAAAGCACCGAGAAGAGTGGCTCGAGCCCAACCGAATGATAATTCTGGAGGGGCGTTCTTACGTTCTGACATGTGAATAGCAACTAGGGTAACAACGAAGCCAACGAGATCAGAAAGATAATGGAAAGCATCTGCTACGAGTGCTAAAGATTTAGTGTATAGACCAACTATACGAAATCTATATTTAGTTTGAAGATGCGCATGTATGGTGTAGAAAATACTGACTTGATATCTCAGCAAGAAAGAAGACCACAGAGATAGTTATGACAACTCTAAGGCGTGTTTTGCGTGATCCGTGAATGTGGAGCATTGTGAGGGTAAAAATTTGTATGGCGATGTTTCGGAGATGGTAGGGCAGTACTGTGGTTGTGGTATTTGGTGTCCAGAAAAGAAAGTTTAAGGTGTTCCAAAATACTAGAAAAACTTGTAGGGCAAACAGGTTGCAGTGAACTTGTGAGATGACAACCTTGATGGCAAATTGACGAACAACAACTTTGTTATTGGCACAAAAGAACAGGAGAGAAAGAAAAGAAAATGGGATTCAAGAGACATGATATACATGGATGGATTCTTGGCGCCAAAAGGTTTGGCGAGGCGTTGATAACATCGATCCCACACTGAAACGTGTTTGTAAACCCTGCGTCCCGGATGGAGTTTTGGTACATGAAAGCCAGACGTTTTGAGGGAGCAGTGACTGTACTGCTACCCTGACTGTGATGTGATTGCTATGGTGATAGATATCAGTGGTACACAATGGTTGGTGGTTTGGTGTCAGGGGACCTTCACTGGCAATGTAGGATGGCATCGTTTGGGATCATGGTTACTGTCGGATGTTGGGCCTGTACAATTCAGCGTGCCGAGCACAACATGTAACTTTGTTGTGGGAGGCACCGTCAGACTGTCCAGATGTCAACGAACCGCCCGACAATGCATGTGACCGCGCGGTTGGCCCGCCGAAAGCGGCTAGCGTGGTGAGGCCAGAGAAACATCTGATCTTGCTTCAGGTTCCAGGCCTTTGCGCTGTAAAAATCACCCTCTCCACCACAAGTCCTGTCATTCACGCCAGATCTACCACCTAGAATCACCAACTGACTACCAGCGACCAGTGACTAACCATCATGGGCAACGGAGCCAAGTACGAACGACAACAGATGGCCGCCGGTGCGGGGGCGCTATACTGACGGGTACGCAGGGCAGCACAGAAGCGTGAGCGCAACGCTGGCAAGGGCGGCAAAGGCGAGGCAAAAAGCCAGCTGAAGTCGGTGCGTTTGGGACCCTGTCTTCAGCCTAAGACGGATGCTGATGGTCGCAGAACGCCGCCGCACTTACCATCAAATGCAAGACCTGCTTCCAGTCCTTTCAGAGCACCACCGCCCGCAAAATGCTTACCGAGCACGCTTCCAACAAACACTCCAAGAACTTTGAGGACTGCTTCAACGCCGACGACGGCGTTGCCAAATAATGCGAATATCATTGGGAGAGATACCGTTCCACACTTTCACTAGGAGCTCGCGCTTTTCGACTGCATGAGTTACCAAATTCAGGCTGGAGCTATGGTGTAGACATGGCGCAGTGAGCAATACGCTCGGACGAATTGGAATTACGATACGACAAAAGGAATGCACCGGTGATCATCTGAACCCTGATTTTCTAGTACATATGTGCAACATCACCTGTATTCGTCACACCTGGTTTTCCTGCCATCTTCTAAAATCAGAACCGCCCGTCCCTAGAAGCTCTAATGTGTGCACTTCTCTAACTTTGATTTATTGTGTAGGGCAGCATGCGCTGCTCTTGCCGTCAGAGCAATGTTGTTTATTTTATGCCACCTAGCGGGTTTTCTTTTGACACCTATAGGGGTAACTTCCTCAAAATGACATACAACGTGACTGAAAGTGGCAGCCCTCAGCCTGGTTTCGCTCAATGCATTCAGCCCCTGTCTCACATCACCATTTCTATCAGTATCAACTGTCTCAACTGATCTTAGCGCTCTAGATATCACACATATTGCACATCCAAGTATGCTCAGTATTTTAAGCGTCGGATCCAGCCACAATTGCGAATACTTTAGATGAAGCGGATGCCAAGAATACGTGGGATTGGGCAAGACTGAAACAGTTCAACATGCTTTAAGGCGGGCTTTAAGGTCGCCTTGGAGGTTATGGGCATCCAATTAATACTCATCGCATCGGTTCATTGCAAATTTTATCACTTTACCGCACGTATTTTCGATTTCCATATTCCAGCTACTCAGCTACCTTGTTCACTAATGCCACTATGTTACCCCCCCGTTTAACCTTCCAGATTGCTGCCATCTGCATCACCATCTTTTGGTGTTTTGCGTGGGTTCTGAGCATAAAAAAGAGCAACAAAACCATAGCGCACATCACACATCTCCAGTCAGGATCTACCAACCGTCCAACTTTGGCCTCGGTGACCAACACTATCCCCAAACTCGACATTGATGAGGCCACGACAGACCCAGTATGGGACATCTTGAATACAACGCTTGGCTTCCAAAAGATTTATGCTATTTCGATGCCGCATCGAACAGACAAAAGGGATTACCTAACACTCATAGGCTTGGTTTCGAATCTGGACATTGACATTGTTGATGGAGTAAATGGTAGTGAGATCCATCCCAAAGCTCTTCCGGCCGTATGGGAAGCCACGCAAAGAATACAAAGGAATGTTCCTAACATCAGCCAGTTTTGGAAAGGCACCGAGGCTACGGGCGACTACGGCTGTTGGCGCGCTCATCTCAACATTTACCAGCACATGTTACAAAACAGTATCCACACTGCCCTGGTCCTGGAAGATGACGTTGATTGGGACATTTTTCTCCGTGCTCAGATGATTGAGTTCGCGCGGGGGGTCCGCACCCTTCAAAATGCAACAATGCCACTGCAGTCCCCATACGGCGACAACTGGGATGTCCTTGCCCTTGGTCACACAGGTGCTAACAACAAGCCCAACAAGGTTCAAAGATACTGGGTTGTGGACAATGATCCTACCGTTATCGCTGAGACTCGTAGAACTTGGAGTCGCAAACCTAACCTTAACGCGAGCAGCTTGTCAGGCAACTACTCACGCATTGTTATGGAAATAAGCAAATTCACTGCTACAACGGCTTACGGAATCAGCTTAAGAGGCGCCGCTAGATTGCTCTATGATCAATCCCTGCTCCCAAATGCAAACGCGATAGACATGGCAATGCTTGCGCTCTGTGGTAAAGATATATATGAATCACCCTTCTGTTACGGAGCATATCCGATGTTATTTGGACGTTATCGTGCCATCGGGCCTCAAGACAAGGACTCAGACCGTCGTGCAATATCGAATGATGCGAAGCTTGGTTCAGGGGGGTTTCAAGAGAGTAAAGACAGACTGACACCGAAGAGCGAGTTTACCGTTTTTCCCGTGAGCTTGAATTTAGGGAAGCTGTTGCGAGGAGAGTCAGTTGTGGCTAGTGTGGACCCGACCACAGACCTTATGGGAGAGGTGGATTTGCGGAATGTTGTGATTCCTCGGGGCAGTGAGGTTGTTGTGGGACCCAGAGAATATGTTAGGGATGGAAGTTAGATTCAGCAAGGCGATAAGCACCTGATATGCGGAGTTTTTGGTTAATTTTAAGCATTGGTGAACGTGCTAAAGAAATATCTCAGCCTTAAGGTGTTGTCTACTTTTCGCTTTATATTCGACCATACCATTCAGATTGACATTTTGAACCATTCTGAGCTTAACAAGTCATAAAGACATGTCCATGATCATAGCATTCTCGGTAAAAAAAAGTTGAGTAACTTGCAATGCCTTATTGCACAGGAATAACGCTTTTGGTTCCCAACATTTACTCCTGATTCCCATCGCTTATGTAGAGCTTTGGAGTAGTCCATGCTCTTCCTTCAATATCCTTGTTGATTTTCTCATACGGCTCTCCTTTTCTTACCCTCTCCCAAAATTCTGCAACCTCCTCCAGATACCACGTCTCCTCGATAGGTTTATCCCACTCAACCGTACGGTTCTGCGCAATACCACCCCAATGAGCTAAGCGTTCGGGACGCAAACCATCACGGTTTGAAGCGAAATGTATGAGTAGAGTCCCTTGACGAGCGTGCGTACGACTATGGTCGTTCCCAACGTCCGAGTCAGGTGGAAAGCCGTTAAACCATCTTTGCGGTACGTATGCTACGCTGGATGCCCACCACGGCTACCGTAATGTCAGAACCTATAATACAACATGTTTGTGATCATTGGACCTTACACGCTTGATGGTTTCCTCCATTCCACTCTGTTCCGTATACTTAAGCGGTATCTCAGGCTGATATTCCCGAATGCTCAAAGCACTGGCAAAGAGCTTGAAAGCCCACTGCCCCACTCTCACCATGAAAACACCGTTGTTTAATCCATTTCGATCATTCGTAACCAGAAGGTTTATGTTAGCGAAGTCTGGCTCTGGAGGTACAAATACGTGTAGCGGAATTTGAGGGTTCATGAGCACAGTATCGCGGTCGTGCCACATGAGCCATTGAAGGCGCTGGTCTTTGGGCTTAGAAAGCTCTTGTCCGATGATAGTTAGGAGAAATCCATGTTTAGACCAGAGACCTCGAATCATCCGTTCTCGAAGGATGTAGTGTGAGTAGTTATGGAGCGTGTTATGGAGTATGTGAGAGGATATTGCGGCTTCGTAAATTGGATCGAGGTCACCAAACGATGCAGTGCACTTGCCAAACCGGGGGTACAAATTACTGGAAGGCATTTTAACTGTAAAGATATCCGAATTATTCAAGCTGTTTTCTTTGTAAGAGCTTTGAGTCATGGAAGTAGCTCCTTCGACAGGGACCGAGGAATACTTGGATGCAAGAAGTGAAGTGCTCTGTTGGTGGAGGAAGGCAACAAGAACGAATATCATAGTTGCGAAGGTGCAGTACTTCAATGTGCGGGCTTTGCTAGGGAGGTGGCGCCGTTTTCGAATACTGAAAGCCTGAGTATATGATAATGATGGATCCATCTGTCTAGTAAGGTGCACCCGAGTAAAGGTATGTATTTTTTCAGGCCCAGGAACGGGGTCGTTGCAGTCTCTCAAGTCTAAAATCTGACCATGAGATAGCTGGAAAACACGAGAAAGTGGAGAGTGACAACAGAAAATCCACACCTTGGAAGAATGAATCTAGTGTGGGGAGCTCATGAGTCAGTCCAGAAGTCTGTAGAGATTTCATCCATGTTCTTACCTTGAAATGAGCTGATTACCTTCATCCTTAAACAGTAGACTCAATGCATGAAGAGGACTTCCAAGACAAATTGGTACGTGCTTCAAGACAGGGGGAAATTTGACTGGAGTCTAGATGGCGCTAATAACACCGCTATGTTCGTCGTACAAGCCGCACGTGTGTGATAATACGTCTAAGTGACTCACATGGGAAATCTTAGATTCAGAAACATGGCTAGGAAAAAAAAAGCCCCATCAGCTTAGAACGTGACCTGTGTCACATGCTTGCCTTTTTTGACACGACTTGGAGACTCTCATGAAAGTGGAGAAGCTAGATGTAATTATTATTTCACTATCTATAGCTATTTCATTCTTGCCATGCGCAATTGCACTAGATCTTCTCCCAGAATTCCAATTTTTTTTTGTAAACCAGAGCAGCTTTATATTATCCCGAGACCTGGGGTAACACCGACTATTATTCACCCTTCGTAGGACATCCATCATCCCTTGTTGTTCTATTTGAGCGGGAAAAGTATTTTTGCTTTGATTGACATTGTTATAAGGGCAAAATGATCCGTGTCCTTTCGATCGTTTTTCGAATGCGCCGCGCGATAATGATACGCCACCTCATTCTTCTCACTATTGCATTCCTGGCTCTCTGGCACTGTAAGGGATTTGAAAATATGTCAGCTGGCGATAAAACTAACTCATCAGCATCTCAGAAAATCTTCACACATTCATCACTTTCTTTGGGAGTTCAAGGACTGAGAGGCAATCTTAGGTCGTCTCGGCACCTTGATGTGCATGAGCGCAACACGCACTCAAGATTAAGCCGCTCTGATGATACAATGACGATTTCTCATTTCAGCACCAGGTTGAGCCATTCAAATACCAGAGACTTGACGATCCTGGAGCTTCCGGGCAAGGATAACCATGACGTACATGTTTTCGAAGCCAGGGGTCAGGTTAACGGTCAGTACATGGAGATGATTGATAATACTGTTAAATTTGACCCTGATCATGATAATCTTAAAGGAGACAATATTAAAACGCCATTAGATGGTGTTATTACCGTGGATACCGACTCACACAATAAAACAAAGGTGACTACTGATAGAGAAGGACAATCGCAGCGCAAACGAGCTAGAAATATGATGACGCGGCATTCGGGAACTACTGGACGAAGGTTAGACGAAGCCAAAGAGCTGGAATCCTCACTGAAGAGATTACCTTTACGTTCGGAGAACTACACCTTCCCCCACTGGAGTGAGTGTTTTGCCATAAAAGAGAGGGCGGACAGCCTTCCTGATATGATCTTCGTACCGTTTGAGGAGTCAGTCTCTGATATAGTGCTCGGGGGATGGGAGGATGATTGGGTCGCAAACGCGCAATACGTGGGACCCAAACTGGAAGAGCCGAAGATTGATTTTGTTTATAATTGTAAGCATATATTGCCTCTTACTCTAACTGATATGAATTCTAATTAAGTTAGGGGTAAATGGATCACAGCCAGAACTTCAAGCTACTATGCTCCCATATGAAATCAACTCGTCTCTCAACGATGTAAAGGGCATTTGGATGGCAACGCATGGTACCAACAGGTATCGAGAATGGGACGAGCTTCGGTATTCTATTCGGAGTGTCGAAAGATATGCTAACTCTTTTATGAATCGCATCCAGATCCTGGTTAATGCGTTTCATCACTCCTCACATGATGGCCAAACAATGGTAATGGGAAAGCAAAAACCCCAATGGCTGAATGAGGGACTTGAAAAGCTACAAGTCCTCTCCCAAGAAGAGTTCTTTGGACCAGACGAGCGAAAATGTCTGCCTTCTTTTGACTCCTTAACCATTGAAAATCAACTCTATAATACTCAGTCGGAAACAGATAGGGTACGGACTCATTCCCGACAATCTACCAGTGCTATGAGCTGACACACAGTAGCTTTTCGCCCTGTCAGATGACATGATATTGGGAAAGCTTCATTCAGCGGCAGATATCTACTCTCCTCTCTTCGGTCCTACAATGGGTTTTAAGGATAACGCATATAACACGCTGAAGCCACCAACCGAAGCTGATGCCGAACGGTTTGGTGAGAAGCCTTTTCTGATTTACACGTCTTGGCTATTGAATAGACGATTTGGCGCACGAAAAAGAAAAGGACAAGTGCATTTTGGCCACTCTCTGTCAAGAAGTATTGCCAAAGAGGCCATCACTAGTTTTCCTAGGCCTGCTCTCCGCAGTGCTGTACAGCGATTTCGAGGAGAGACTGGCTTTCAGCTTTATTCATGGTATGTTATGTTCCATTATACTATGGAGCGACATAGGGAGGCACTTCTCTACAGTTATATTATGCTTCGGAGCGACCAGAATGATGACGGGTATCTCGACTGGAAAGAACGTAGCGAAATTCTTCGCGAGCTTGCTGAGGGCATGGAGAACCAAAGTCCGGAGCAGTATCGCCGTCGAATCTATTACCGTGTAGCGGACCACCTCGAAGAAGCTGGGCTTGAGCCGCCAAAAGTCAACACCGACATACTTTGGACGTCTATGGACGGACCAGCCATGATTAAAACACTGGGATGCGATACTTTCGATACTGAAGACTGTCTTGGACCAGGGTTCTCAGAATCATCAAGTGATTCTGCTGCACGAAGTCCTGTCTTTTCTTCTGCCGTAATTTTTGATAGAGTTGCACGCCAATCAACGCTCTGCGGCGACTGTCTCATCAAAATTATTCTCAATAGGAAAAGGTCTGGCTTGAGCCCAATGCTACCCCACGGCCTCAGGAAGTCTCACCAACGTACCATTATCGTAAAGGCCCTGATGAAATATCAGTACACAATAGTGGCCCCTGATGCAGCTTTTCACATGATCACTGATTCTGAACAAGCTGAGCATAGCCTTCTGAGGCCATATATCAAGCACCACAAAAAGATTGGTCAGATATGCCTCAATGACGACGTTGTCACACAAGATGAGATAGAGCTGGAAAAGCTAAGAAAAGTGATGACTGCTTTATTTGAAGGATTGCTTCCAGAACCATCAAGCTTTGAGAAATGAACAATGCATGACCAAGACGATGGTTTTTCTAGGATATAATGGGTGGCTTAGGAATATGAGAGTAAAAGTCTATAGTCGGTCTTGACGACTTAACTTCTACATTTGACAGATAAGAGAGCTTATTTGCTTATGAATCTGGAAACGTGTTATCTTGCCCCGATTCAGGTTATTTGGATAATAGACTACTAAGCTATAACTATATGGATTTAAAACATAATTACCACAGATACCATGATAGATCAGCATCTTCCACATTTTTTAGGTGTTTGTGCTTCGTTGGCGCTCTAATGTGGCGTATGTCAGGTCGGCCAGAAGGGAGAATGTAATATGCGACAGGTCTTAGCCCATATTGCTCGCTTAAGCCGTGCACAAACAGAGACATCGCCGAACTAAATCGCCTTTTTTTTCCACATATTGATCAAGAAGTGGCTTCTAGATGAGATGAAATGGCTTGATGCGCGTAAAGATCAATGAACATGGAACGCCACTCGCGGCCATAAGGCACACCTGAATTAAAGGCCGTGTAGGAGGCTGCTATGACCTATGTACTTCCGATTTGAGTCCTATATAGCCATGCATTCTTTTTTCTTTTTCCACTCGCACTTTGACTATAATTGCACCAGCCTTTCTGGAGTTGAGTATCTTGCCTTGATTTCCAGCCACTCACAAAAATCGCTCATTTCACACTATCCTTTTCTTCGAGTAGGTCATCACGGTACAAGTTTTTTAGAATATTCCAACATGCGGACTTCCGAACGACTGCTGCTCCTGGGAGCAATAACATCCCACATCAGTGTACATGCTTCATCCCCCATTTCCAAGATTGGCTTCACAACAATCGTTCCCGGCGGCTCATACAACCCTGTCACTGTCACGGCACAGTATCAGACCATTCCTTCCTACGTGCCCTCGGCTTCGACATACACCTCATATATATGGGTGTCTACTGTTATAGCTGATGGAGACGGTAAAATATGTACTATCACGAAGACAGAGGAACCCGTGACTCTTTACCATATCAAATCAACAATCACTCATATTACAACTGCCACTGAATGGAAAAGCATCACGCCAATTAGTGGAATCTCTTCTCAGGGCAGGAATACTACCAAAAACCCAATGTATACAATCGGAATCCGGAAGGAACTGCACGAGACAATTGCTGGAATTGAATTTGAATTTTTGGGACCTTCTGCCCTTACCGGATACCTAGGATCTGGTATTTGTGGGAAGGAATGTAACGGAAATGACAATACCACTTACCAGCCAGCCCATATGTCTGAGTTCAGTGAGGGGAAGTGGAGGTACTACAACACTACTTTTACTTACGGTATTCCAACACCTAGGCTCACTACATATACAACCCCAGGCACTTATACAGTTTCGGAATATGATATGACAGTCCGTAATACCCTTACTATTCCTCTCGAGGCAACATTTACTGCCCTTGCTGGCAAGACTGCGACCTACGGTGGAGTAATCACTTCAGTCAACAAGCCTTGTGCCCTCACTGTACATTATGGAGGTCATCAGATTGATGGTACGACGACAAAGGCAATCATCAAGACAACGACTGTTTTTGCTAGCGTCCCCGGCTATTATACCGTGATAAAGCCAACAACTACTAAGTACGCTAACGATACTGTATGCGCATATCCAACTACACGGGTGTATGAACCGGGTATCTATCATCACTCCAAGGAGACTCTCACCATTAGCGAATCTCGTGCCATACATACTTGTTCTTACCACCAGACATCTATGTATCTGGCTCCTGCAACCACCTTGCGACATTCTACTACCAGCAACAACCCCCAACCCAGTCCATTAGTTTCAAGCAATGGTGGAACTCTAACGGTTACACCTTCTGGTGGCTATGACGTTCACCGAACTGGCACACCCTCTGAAACGGGAGACGATATGTTCGGCCCAACCGCTACTAAGCCTTCCAGTGCTGACCCATCGTCAGACTATGAAGAAAATGATGGGGCTTATGAGAAGCTGAAAGTAGGATACGTGAAAAAGGGTGGAATGCTCAAACGCCGCAAAGCCGAGGAGGGTGAGAACTTTCAAACTGTCAAACGAGTGATCCTCATCTAAATTTATTCTGTTCATTCCATGGAGATGTACTGCTCATGAGATAAATATTCATAGTCTGATCTTATTATAATTAATAGACGAGTGGAGATGGTCACAAGCACAGAATTAAGATATTTGGGTATGTGTAATATACAATTCTCCTCATGAACTCTATATCTTAGATAAGGGTGGGTTTCCGGCTCACTGCGCTCCTTCCGTTGAAGAACTTCATATGAGACCAATCTATTCACTAGGAACCGTTTGATACGTCATTTAACCGAAATGTCTGGACGGCTGTGGAACACGTCTCATAACTCTACCTGATTACAAATCGATCCAATGATTGTAAGCCGATCTTGCTGTGAGTCGGCTGCTTTGCGGAACAGACATAATCCTAGAGGGTTCCTTGTCTAACCAACAGTCGAAAGCTGTTCAAAGAACCCACCGAAACCCTTCCGGGGATCTATAAGATGCACTTCCGAGATATAGTATCTCAAGAACCTTCCTTTTCCTACACTCCTCATTTTCTTTGCATTTCCCTCTGTAGTGTACAGCGCAATCTTATCCATGGGCACCTTTTCGTGTGGAAAAGCTCCGACCAAATGACCTGAATGCACGCCGCTAAGTTCGCAGCCCATCTTTTCTGCTTGTCAGCAAGCAGGCTTGTATAGCTCCTCACCTGTAATGTCCGGTCACATATCAAACTCCTGTTACACCGTTCGGTTCATCGCAATAGTGATTCTAATGGATGGCTCGAGCTTACTTAGCATCGACGACATATTGCTATCTTGATCACAGCCAATTTCTGTTCCACAATGGTAGGGATGCTGGCGAAGTGATTTACTAGCGAAAGAGTGGATATTTCGGTTATAGTGCTATGGGTTCTTAGAGACCACATGTGGATATTATCGGTTCTTCATATCTACATCGTGATTGACAAAAGGGGCTGGATAGTTTCTTTTGGAGGTTGATTGCATGTCATTATCTTCTACACGTGATTTTGAGAAGCTCCACACCTGACATCCAACATTATAACTACTCTAGTATAGAGCATTATTAAGCGAGTAGAAATAAACACTTAATCAAGTAAGCTCATCATACTACCCAATTAGCATAATCGTCACCAGTAGGCGGATCTTAGCCCAAAGTCTCCTTGAACCAGATCGCGTTACGCCTTCGCACTGGCCGGAATTGACTAGGATTGAGGCCTGTCATGTACATTCCTCGACACGTTCATTTTGACTGTCTAAGAAAAGGAGCGAGGTACGGTGTGGCAGACTGCCGAAACTGGGATTCAATGCGCAGTTGCGTGAATAGTTAAGTGCATCTCACCTAAGAGAGACGGCAGTTCTACATCGCGAGATATGAAAAACGACAGTCATGGGTAGCTTGATATGCTTGGCGTAGAAGTTGGTAGTCTCCAAGACACGCGTTGGCAATGTGTCGCTCAGTTGATGGGTAACGCTTTCGCTTGCGAAGCGAGGGAAACTACATGCTCAACTCAAATATTATTTAAGCAGTATTGATCCAGTTCGTCGGTGGTACCACAAACGAGACACTGCGTACACAAAGGCTTCAAAGTACTCACAGTTCTAAAGTCTGCCAAAAGCAACTTGTTGGGGAAGGTGAGAATTACAACAGGGCGATAAGTACCAGGGAATGGTAGAGAATGAAGACCATCTCCAGTAGGGAGGTCAATAATAAGAAATATCTATCAATAAACCTTCTTTATAAGCATGATTCTGGTCGCCAATTACAGAATAAGACAGATCAGTTTCTTTTCCCTCAACGCGGGGAGATATGGAAAGTTGGCCGATGCTGGAAATATTACGGTGGCACGGTGCGTTGCAAGTACGTCAACTGACAGGGGCGAAGTCTTCATGCGGACGATCTTGGGTGACCAGACGTGCAAAAGAAAGAAAGATGGCTTATATTCCGACCCGCCAATGCAGCCAGGTTGCCGACGATGAGGTTCCAGGAGGCACTTTTAGGAGCCAGAGAGTATTCAGGAAAGTAATGCTGGAAATACATTAAATGAGGGGGGATGACTGCAAGGCGCCCTGATTGTCTCGTTCCGCAGTCTAGAGAAGAGCGCATGCGCAGGAGACTGTCGTGGAGCGCTCGCAAGGAAGGTTTCTAACGGCTAGTCGCGCCCATGATTGCGCAAACAACATTGCGGGGTTAATGACCGGGCCAATCTTAATCGATAGGCGCCAATGCTGAGGATGACCGGGAAACATGAAACGCGCGGCGTGGACTGGTGGAACCCTGTCTCGACGCCGTTGATGCCGCCTCGTGGATCTGATCGTCGAGCCGGCCTCCCTCCCGGCAGAGGGCAATCTCAAACGCCGAAGCTACTGTCATGATTCGTTGGTGGGTGAAGGACGACTGTGCTGTGCAGAGCAGCAAGTTGTCGGCGGTTGCATCGAAATGGCGCCTTGTGATCAGTGGCGGTCGCCTCTGGCTCCAGCAAAGCGTACCGTGTAGCTCCAGGAGGTGATTTGCAGAGTCGGTGCACGACGGGCCGATGGGCGGAAGGTAGGAAGCTGGACATGTCGTTACAGGAACGCTTGGTAGGTAGCGTTTACTGTATGTAATAAGGGGCCACAGGAAAGACACGACTCGCACGAAAGGACGGGAAAACAGGAAGACGGAGGCTACGGAGGCTCTGCGGAGGCTCAGCGGAGCGGAAGTTGTGTCGGTGCCAAGGATGCGTTGCGCCCTGCGGGCAGGCGCGACCACGACCCCTGCCCGACATCCGACGCTCACTTTGGCTTGCACGCCAGCGCTGGCGCTTGCCAATCGCAGGCTCGGGCCTCTACTAGGCCGGAGATGACCTTTTGCTCTCGCCCCCCAGAACAAGGCACACACATATTCAGACATCAGTTAGGCTCTTACAGTAATGTACGCCCTGCCAACGCCGCTTCCTGCCACCACCATGTCCGCCTACAAAAGCTGCGCGCTGGCTCGCTCTGCATCCCCCCTCTCCTCACCACGCTTCTGTGTTTTCTTGTTCAGTCACTCTCTACCTTTGCACGCGAGTCACTCCTTTCTATCTGGCTCTGGAGCTGCCTACCTTTCTATTCATCTAACCACCCCACTTTTTTTTTCTTTTCCTTTCTTGAATTCCGGTTCTTTTGAAAAGGACTTCCAATATGCCTGCGTCTAAGATCAATACTCTGGTTGTATTCGTCGCCGTCTTCTCCCAAGCCTTCGCACACACTTATGTGAAGAAGCTCAAGACACAAGACAAAGAGTACGATGGCTTCTACGCAGCTGATATCACTGGCGGAAGCAGCGATTCACCTGCCTGGTGGACCAACCAGGGATGGGGGTTCCGGCCTGTCATGGGCGACAAGATCAATCATCCTGATATCATCGCACACATGGACGCGCAACCCGCGCCTTTCACCGCTCCAGTAGATGCCGGTAGTGATGTCACTTTTACCTGGCAGCATGATGGCGAGTGTGGCGGCGACGAGGTGGGCTGGGACTGCAGCCACCACGGTTGGCGTTCCGCCTGGCTTGCCGACTGCGGCGGAAATTGCGCAAACGTCGAAAAGCAGAATCTCAAGTTCTTTAAGATCGAAGAGGCTGGATTGATCGACTACCGCCAGGGTCGCTACAGTGATGGAGGTGCCCAGGCCAACACTGGCTACTGGGGTACTGACGCCATCTTCTACGATGGGAACAACCAGCACACTGTCACCATCCCTAAGGATCTCCCAAGTGGAAACTACGTGTTACGCGCAGAGGTTGCTTCCATTCACAACAACGGTCCCGTGTCCAAGAGGCAATTCTGGCCTCAAGCATTCAACATAGCCATTAGAAATGGCAATGACAATGCCAAGGTCCCCGATGGTGTGAAGGCAACCGAGATTTACAACGAATCAGATGAGCTCCTTCAGTGGAATCTCTACTGGCACGATGCTGGAAAAACCATTCCGGACGCCCCTGGTCCGGCTCTTGCATCCTGTGCAGCTGGGGGAAATGATGATGGCAAGCCTAGTGCTACCGAATCTGCATTGCCTGGCTACTCCACTGCACCCATCTCTGCCACTCCTTCGGTAGCTATTCCTTATAGCCCTACCTCTGCACCGCAAGCTGCTACATCCACAGCCGAGGCAGCCGTGAATAGCGCTGCGCCTGCCCCTTCTGCTGCTCCAGAGGAATACGTCAAGGACGACGACGGCTATGCTCCTAATGATAAGGATGAGTATGATGATGGGGAGGACTATGAGGTCAGTGACGACACTTGGAGCCACAAACATTGGCGCAGCCACCCTCGGGACTTTGCCAACTGGGATTGAATCCCTTTTTAAAGCCCCGCAGGCGCCAAACACCCTCCTCTTTCACCTTCATTTCACCGTGAGTGTTGGACCCATCTGTGGCTGGTTTCACAATCCATTTAGCGTCATGACTGTCACGATTGTTGGAAGGACGTATGTATATTTATTACACCGTAACATGTGCTTATCAATATGAGTATTTTATGGTATATTTACTACTACTTGCTTCGTGCTGCAAAGAGTGAAACATATAATCTGCCACAGATTCGTACTTGCCGCGTCATGTCCGCGAGGATAGGACATCTGTCAGATACATAGACATTACCGTCACAGAAGGTCGCATCCTAAAGTATCCGTTATTTCGGGTATATACATATCTCCATATTTACACATTTAGCAACAACCACCTGCCTAACAATATATGCAAAGAAATGAAAGCTCGAGCGAGGGTATTAAAGGAAATAAGTAGCGCCAAGGACCTGGGCACGCATATACTTCTATTTAGTTCACTGGCATCAATGAATCCATAGCACCATTGAGGAAAGTATGCATGTGGACCCGGTTGAGCTTTGGGCATGGCAAGAAGCAAGTGCTAATTGCCTCCAATGGAAATGGTCCAGTTGGAGGGATTGCCGTCGAATACAGTGCCTGCGACATCGCTGCCACCGTCGGGCACGACATCATCGTAAGGGAACGCATAGCCTCTGCCATCTTTGATGGTCTGATGAATGACGCGAGCGTAATGATTTGTTACGGCATTCTTGTAATAGCTGTCGGGCTGGCTACCGTTGGGGAACTCGGTGGCATCCAAGAGCGTGCTGCGATTGAAGGCGGCGGCAAGACGGGGGATGACGGCATTTCGCGCGCCGTTGTCACCAGTTTGGAATGGCCCTTCGGAGCACGTCCAGATGTCTCTCGCGTTGGGCTTCTGGAAGGAGCCAGCGGAACCGAGGGATAGATTGCCGTTTATCACACGGCCCTTGATGTTACCAGCAGCGGCTTGCGTGTTGATAGTCATGTCGTTGCCAGTGAATCTGTTCCACACTTGGTCAACATAGCTATCCCAGTAGCCGTTCCACGCATCCGGCTTGGTGTCCATGATCTTGAGCGGAGACAGGACACGAAGAGGCTCTCCGTTGGCGGGATAGACTAGCTGGTCCCAAGGACGTCCATCGCTGGATGCTTGTGCCCGTAATGCATCGACAATTTTCTTAAGCCCATCCGAAGGTAGTCCGGGCACGGTCTGCACCTTACCGTTTGACCCGGTTAGGGTGAGTCCAACAGGAATGCTGATGAAGTCGACGGCAGAGATGTTTGCGAAGAGCTGGTCGGCATTATAGGTGAATTCGCAGAAGCCCCAGTGGAGGTTGAGGTTGGGATCACCAGCATTGGTGGATGGCTCGACAACACCGGGGCCTGGGTTAAGTTTGAATGTGAGTTTCTCGCCGATGGAGAACCAGACGCGACCGCCGGCGATTCTTGGGATAACTACATTCTTGCTGGAGCCTGGAGCGCCTAGGGAGATGGCGACATCGGCGGCAAGGGGTGTACCGGTCTGGGAGGGTGAGGCTGGGTAGTAGACAGTCTGACCATCGGACTGAAGGAACATGGGCTTGTTACCGTTGTCCAAGGCCTGGCCGGTGATGTACACGAAGACGGAATTGCTGGCGCTGGCGTTCTTGAGTGTAACGGTAAGGGTTGGTTGGGTTGCAGCCTTGATGACCTGCTGTCTGTTGACGGTGCTGTCTTGGGCGGCGTGTTTCCGAGAGCCGGAGTGCATGGCCGACCTGAATCTATCGAGCATTTTCTTAATGGCAGACATGGTGTAATGCAATGGACCAAGAATGGTAAAAAGGTCAGAGTGGAAACAGATGCTGGTAAATAGTATGGACAAGAAGAGGATGGAGACGGGCGATGGATGGCGAAGCGACGAAAGAGAACCTAAATAGCAACGCGATACAGGCGCGGGTGCAGTCGATCTGATGTCACACATCAACATCGAAGGAGACGTTCTAGGGGACCTGGCTTCGGTGGCCTCAGGTCATGCCCCCACGCAGCCAATCGGCGCAGAATATCTTGCACCCACGGCGGAGCAGGGCCGGGGGCATTCCCGGTTCCTTACACCACGCGGCTCAGGCTCGTGGCACATCAACAGGCTCCTCCACTTCGCCGCCCAAACCAGGTACTCGGCAGGCCGATCGGGCGAAATGACAACATCCAGCGACACAGGCTCGTGGTATTCGGCATACGACCCAGCGCGGGGAAGCCTAAGGGTTAGGAAGGTAGTCGACGCTGGCGACGTGCACGCGACATGTGGGTCTATCGAAGAACAAATTGACCGCTTCGCCGTTCCGTTCGTCACAGGCGCTTCGCCCTTCGCCATGGAGGGGATTGGTGGTGCACGGCGCATGTGCGCGGAATGGATGACAGGAATGACGCAGAAGGCAAAGAGATTTTGAGCGGTGATACCGGGCGAGGTCGCGTCGTGGTGTTGCGGCTGCGGCTGCGGCTGCAGAGATGGGGGACGAGGGATGAGAGGCTTCCAGATGCATTCGAGTTGCTGGCTGCTAGCATAAAGGCGCGCTTCTTATGATAGCCAGTCACCCAACGTCGCAACTAAAACCGTCAACCTCGACAGTCTGGCATGTGGTCTAGCCTTCATATATCCTCTGTTACTCTTTCAACCATCCCGAGATGCTCCCTTCCCGTCACTAAACATCCGCGTCATAGCCGTCTGACGTCTTTCTACCACACACGTACTTCACTTGGCCGCCCCCGCGGGCAGCGCCCACAGTCCCGGTGGATCCGCTCTCGCTGACATGATGTAGAATATCATGTCTGTCGGCCACGAATCCTGCCAAGCTGGATCTCTTCCCTTGGCCCATTGCTATGTGCTTTCTCAGACATGCGGGGCAAGGGAAAGAGCTAGGGTCAATGAGAACGAAACGTGAGATCGTAGTGAATAAGTGAACAACACTATGGGGACGGCTTCTGCTGTGGAGAGCCCCGAAACAAAACAAATCTTACACTTTAGTGAAGTGATACATTAAAGTTGCTTGGCAAACGGCTTCTTATATGATCGTTTTCAACAGTGGCTGCCAGTCCCCATGGCCACAAACATATAAACAAGGACCATGCTCTACGTGAGCTCATCTAGTTCCTACGGAAAGGCGCCGTAACGGGTCCAAGTAAATCATGCCAGCAGCAAACTCTCCGATGTTTTCTCTTCATTTTGGGCCGCCTCATTCATCACACACCTCCACCTATCCCGGGGTCCTCGCTTCCGCTCCGCCTCAGGAAGTTACTCCAATCCCATCCGAATCGGCTGTCTCTCTTCCTTTGACTTGGTCTGCCGTTGGATTAGGTATATCACATATACCGGCGCTCTTCCCACGCGGGGGTGGCCATCGTACACCTGGGGTAGCCATCACCGCGCGTTTCGATTGTCTACCTCTCCCGGCTTTCCTTAGTCCCCTATCTTCGCTCCCATTGGGCGTCCCGCATGTTGCCAACGTTGTAGCTCCAACTACGAATCCGAACACTAGGCATGTACGAATCACAGCATGGATGGCATCACTCCCAACCCACATCGACGATCTCGAACTTCCCGAAATGCCGCCACCACTCACTGCTTCCCTTTACCATGACTGGCTCGGCTGGATTGGATCACAGACCGCCACAGTATCGCTTGCTTTAGAGAATCATGAGGTCAAGTACCGCCGCCTAGGTCTACAATACCACAGCATACCGTACGAGCTACGGCACACGAAGTTAGCACCAAGCGTGAGCCCCGATCTAGGTCCCCGACTCGCATCTGTGTTCGAGGCCGAGGCCAAAAGGCAAGACCAGGCCTTCTTCACAAACTGGCTAGCTGTTGAGAAGGATCTAGCGACCGTGACGAGGAAGCTTCGTTTCGTCAACCGCGACACTCGGGTCCCGAAATTGCAACGTGCCTACAAAACGACCGTGGCTTTGCTAAAGATGGCCGAAGCCAGGGTTAACGAGATAGGGACCCAGCTCGACGGCGTAGAGCAGGAGGTGAATGGACTCTGGAACGCATTTCCCTCAGGTGCGTTTTCTATGCGTGCCGCAGTGGAGCTTACCTATCCGAACGGGCTTGAAGGAGGCTTGTACAGAAAGTGGGTCGCCACTTTCCAGGAGGTGGCCGACGCTCAGGTGTTCGACCATTTGCGCGATGGTTCTCAGGCGGTGGTCCACGGCAAGCTCGGTCTCGAATCGGTTGCCAGTGTCTTGCGACGAGAGGGGCCAGAGCGGAGCCTGTGGTGGAAGCGCGTAGAGCAGGAAGACGAAGTGTTACAGGGACTGAGTTTGGGAAAGAGCTGGGAGCAGAATAGGCCGCTGGCTTTCAAGAAAGGCAACCGTGCATTCGCTAATATTTGACTGGCACGTCATGAGCCTTGAAATGGTCACTTAATTTGCCGCCTTGTGAATGAAGCTACCAAGTTAGTCCAAATTCGATTACAAGTTTCACAATCGCTAAAAGGTTTAGACATGACATGACAAGGTACTGTATAACACGGATTTGATTTAAAATAACGTATTTAGATACCCAAAACAAGGGCAAGCGTTGCGTCATCTGAGCCTATACCACAGATGCCTTTCAGATGTCAAATTTATTCACCAACGACAGACATAACTCGAACCGTATATGGAAAAGAGTGTAGAGTCATCGCAAGTAGAAGCTCCCAAACATAAACGTGGTAGCTGGAAACGACTGGAAAAGGAGGAGAAGTGCGTATCAAGCACCATAAGTTGAGTGGTAGGTCCCGTAGTTTGCTCCATAGCTTGGGTAAGGCGGAAAAGACTGAGGCTGGGGAGGGCTGAGGCCGTTTGCCTCCTTGTAGTTCCGGACCAAGTCGCTCAGATGTTCCGGATGAACTTCGCCAATATCCTTCACCTTGACGTTCATTTCGATTGGCCAGACTTTTGCATAGTGCAGCCGCGAGGCATCATGCATCCTTAAGCTGGCATCGGCGGGGCGAATGCAGATTGGGTTTCGCATCCCTATTTCACCGGGGTAGGTAACCGGGGCGGTGTTTTCGAAATAGACGGCCGAGTGCTCTGACGAAATGCAGCCACTCTTGGTGGTGCCCCTGTGTGAGTAGGTGCTTATTGGACTACAAGAAGGCGTTGGAACGGAGGTTGAAAAGGGGTTGAAGGGGCCAACGTACCATGCATACACGAACCCATGCCTAACGTCTACAATGACGAAACGGCGGATCTGCGAAAAAGCTCGTTCACCATACTGAACGACGGTCATGTTCTCGCTGTCGCATGCTTGGGCACTGGCAGCCTGGATATGGAGCATGGCGAAAACCTATCCAGCGTGTCAGCCGAACCAGTGGGGTAAGGCAGGTCGACTGGCGAGATACCTTGCCGACATGGAAGAAACGGTAGGCATCGGCGCCGCTCCGCATGTGGTAGCCTGGCAGGGCTCGTCAGGTCCCGTGCAGCAGAAGGTGGTGCAAGGTGCATACTCTGATCCAAGGGTTCGTACCAACCCTTATCAGGGGTGCCGCCAATGAGCTGTGGCAGCCTTAGGCGTTCATCTTCAGCGACCGATACTGGTTCGAGTCAAATCAGTCGAGCGAGCCCAGGCTCTGGGGGCCGTTGGCCTGAGACGTACGTGGCTCGGCTGTGGCAGCGGCGACCGAGTCTCGTCGGTTTCTGAGCAGTGTCAGAGGGTGCCTGGGACATGGAGGATAAAGGTTGAGCATACAGGTCCTGGCCCTGGCCCTGACCCTGGTTCCGGGCCCAGTGGTAGGATACCTGTCCTGGAGGGGAAGACTAGTCAGTTTAATGGTAGGATGGGCGGGCGCGGTGGAGCTGACCGTAGGTATCGCGGGTGACGTAGTAGTAGTCGTTATGCTCTGGACTCCAGGTCCACGGAGGGTTAGATGCCATGGCTGGTGAAGACTGGGTAGGTGCGGATCGAAGCCCTTTTATGAGGGCAAGGCGGAAAGGGTGCGGCTCTGCTCGAATATGGCCATGGTAATTGGGTTGGTAAAGGGTGGGTGGGCAGAGGGGCACTAGCGGTGTGATTCGCCGTGTCGTGGGATCGCGAACAAATGTAGTTGCAGCAGGATGGATGCAGTGCACTGCAGCTCTTGGGGGGCGTGA